>SAMEA104315424__coassemble_386_pt1 | contig 51298 bp, 34 predicted proteins | sample SAMEA104315424__metabat2_low_PE_034 | metagenome-assembled genome bin SAMEA104315424 (sample SAMEA104315424) | gut metagenome | biome: Monkey gut; feature: monkey-associated habitat; material: faeces | place: China | collected 2013 | reverse complement strand
CAAATTTCTAAAACCTACCCGCACCATCTACCCAGCTACACGCTCCTGCCGGATCTGCCGCCGCATCCCGACTATGGCGCACGCAAATCGCAGGACGGCGGCGCCGCCGAACCAGAGCAGGAGGGAATCGAGTGATCCGACAAGCCCCATATGCGATGCGATCCAAAGGGCGACCGGATACAGTACATGGAGCGGCACAAGCCACAGCAGGAATCCGAATCGCCCCGCCGACACTTCGGCGTTCGTATGGAACACCTGGCACGCGGTCAAGGCAGTGATGGCTGCAAGACAAGGCATGTGCCGCGCAAATGCGGCGTAGTCGGCGCCATTCGGAAGCAGCGCGAGCAATTCTCGTCCAAAGAACGCATAGGCAACCGCCATTGCGGCGGAGGCGGCAAGGGTGACGGCCATGCACCGCAACACATACGTGCGCATCGGCGTCTTTCGCGCGGCCGCCTCCGCCGTATACGGGAACATCACGAGAAGAAGCGGAAACGTGAGGTAGTACAAGAAGTCCGAAAAGCGGGAGACCATGAAGTAGCCCGCCGAATCTGCTGACGGGAGCGATGTGCGGAGCACGGACATCTCGACAAGCGACGCGGCCATTGGCGCGGCCTGGTACGCAACGATGGCAAGAAACGAGACGGACATCCTACGCACCGCATCCCTGGTCCAGAACGGCGACGCGGGAACAGACAGTTCCTTCCGCAAAGCACACACGCTTCCGATCATGCGGAATGCCGGAAGCGCCGCCTGTCCAGCAAAATACCCCGAAAGCGCCCGCACCGGCATCAGTGCCAGCATCACCAGAAAGCGCACTGCGGCGCCGCCAACCTCGACCGCGGCAAGCGCCCTGAACCGCTTCAGCGACTGGAGCGCGTCTGTGTACACCGGAGCGACGCACCCGAGGAACGAAGCCGATACGACGAGAATTCCCACGGACGCATCCGATACGCGCATCGCCTCCAGGAAACGCGGAACGGTCACGACGGCGAGCGAAAGCACCGCTACAAGGATCCCGGCCGCCACCACAAACACGCCGCGGAGAAGGGTCTTTACCTGTCCCCTTTCGCCTTGCGAATAGAGAACCGCCGACTCCTTCATCACGGTCATTGCGAACGCAAATACCGGCAACGAAAGGAAGGTCGCGAACGATGTCGCCGGCAGCACGGCGCCTATCTCCTCCGGCGAAACGTAATGCGGCACGAACCACATCCCTGCGGCAACGCTCACTATGTCGCCCACGCGAAGAGCCAGGAACAGCGAAAGCGCATTTCTGGAAAAACCGTCCATATGACACCCGTCACCTAAGCTTGAACTCGAATGTAAGCCTTAGCCGTCCGCGCACGCCTTTGCCACCTTCGGTCGCGGGAGCAAAGGATGCGGTGCGCACCGCCGCCACGGCCGACTCGTCAAGTTCGTCGTATCCGCTCGACCTAACGACTGCAACGTCATCCACCTTCCCGTCGCCCCCCACTCCTATCTCAACGACGACAGCCCCCTCGTGTCCCCTCCGTCTCGCCCGCCTCGGGTATGCCGGAACGATTCTGCCGATCGCGACGGGAGCGGGATCTATTCTGGCGCGATCTTCCGGTCCAGTCGAAGCCAAACCGGATTCCATGCGATCCGGCGTCGGTTCGTCAGATGCGTCTTCCCCGGTTTCGTCGGACACGGGTTCCGGCTGCGGCGCATTTTCCACATGCGGCTCTCCTGCGTCGATCGGTTCCAGATCGGGCTTTGGATGCGTCACCGGATTTGGCCCTGACGCCTGTTCCCGTCCATCCATCCGGTCTGGCTCTTCGATCACGGCTTCTTGATGCGCTTCCATTGCGACATCGTCAAGCGCAAGGTCGATATCGTCAACGTCTTCATCAACCGGTTCATCGTCTTCGGGCCTTGCCAAAGGTGGCGCCACTTCCTCCTTCGCCTCCGGCGCAGAGGCGATGCCCGATTCCTCTATGACCTCAAAGGACAGCGGGATCTCGATGGCACTCTCCCGTGGCACCGTCCACACATGGATCGCCGACACCGCGCCAATTAACGCGCCATGCGCCACAAGCGACGCGACCGTGTCGGCGATCCACTTCATGAGATTTAGAATTCGTAGCTGACCGTGAACATGAAGCTCCGCCCGCACGAAGGATAGTAGTAGGCCCCTGAATAGCTCGACCATCCAGCGAAATCGCACGTGTTGCGGTTGAACACGTTGTCCATCACAAACGAAGCCTTCCAGCCATCCGCCCACGAGGGCGCATAGTACACGCCAACGTCAAACAGGGAACTCGCGGGAAGCCCTTCATGTTCGTTTGCAAAATCTCCGGCCAGACGTTGCGACGAGAGATAGCGATATCCGCCCTTGATCTCCAGATCGTCCATTACCCACACGCCGACCTCAAGCCTTATCCTGTGGTTCGGCACAAGCGGGACATCATCGCCATGGTACTGTCCGCCGCCAAAGTCGGCCTGCACGATGCCGTACCTCAACGACGCCTCGGCAACCTTGTCGCGCTTCCATGAAAGCCCGGTGTCAAGCCCGATGCGGCGCGTCTTCGCCGGACTGTTGCAGTTGTAGCCCATCCAGTAGAAGCCCATGTTCTGCGCGTACGGGTCGTAGAATATCTCGTCCTCCATGACCATGCCGTAGCCGTTGACGTCGAACATGAACTCCTCCAGAAACTCGCATTCGAGGCCGATATCGAGCGAGCAGCCCGTCTCCGGCTCGAGGAGACGCCCGTCCGCCGTGTAGTTCATCTCGTCGCAGAATGCGCTGCGGTGGAAACGGGTCCCCTTCACGTACGTCTTCACGCCGTCTATAGGACGGTACACCAGGCCAAGCTCGTAGTCCCCCATCCAGTCCGAGCTGTCGTCATCGACAAGTCCGGCGACGCCCGCCCACCTGTTGTTGATGTTCTCGAGCCTTGCGCCCGCAATGAACGAAAGCTCATCGGTCGCGAAGAACTCGTCATGGATGAACGCGGCGTAGCGCATCCTGTCGAAGTGGGTCTTCCGTCCGCCGGGATAGCTCTTTACCTTGTACCGGTCATAGCGAAGGTCGCTTCCGACCGTGAACTTGTTGTCGAACCCGAACACCGGCTTCTCGTTCACGTAGCGCGGCGAAAGCGAATAGCCGTAAAGGTCGTATTCGCTGAGTGAACCATACGCCCTCCACTTCGCCTCGCGGTACGTCCTCGAAAAAGAAGCATCGAGCATCAGCCACTGGTCTTCCGCCAACAGGAACTTAGAGTCCAGACCCAATCCGTAGTTCCATCTGCGGGCCCAATCCCCGATAGACGTGGACGATCTCCTCGAATTCCTCCACTGGTCGCGCGTGAGCGATCCGGGCATCTCGTAGAACACGTTCCCGTAGTTTGCCTTGACGCCAATCGTGGAGCCGTTCTCGAAATTCTTCCGGACGGAGGCATTCGCCACGTGCAAGTCATACGCACTGTTCTTTCGGTAGCCATCCGAAGTCAGGTAGTCGTAGGCGGCGGAGTATTGCACTCCATCCACTTCAGAGCCGCCTTTCGTCTGCACATTGCCTCCGAACGTGCCCTGCGATCCGGCCTTGCCGGTTATGCGCGTCTTCCGTTCGTAGTCTCGAGTGTCGGTGACAACGTTTACGACGCCCGCGACCGCGCCATCGCCGTACAGCACCGGACTTGGCCCGTGGATTATCTCCACGCGCTCCACGCTTCCGAGAGGGATTCTCGCAAGGTTGGGCGCCTCCATCTCAACCGCGTTAAGCTCCTCGCCATCCATCATCACCTTCACCCGTCCGAACGAGTTCTCGCCGAATCCGCGCATGGCGATCTGGCTTTGCGTAGGGTTGGCGTTCATGGTGCGGATGTCGATGTTCGCCTTCTTGGCGAGCAGTTCGGGGAGACTCTGCGCCCCGCTCGCCGCTATGTCGTCCGCCGTGTATACCGACACGGCGGCGGGGATCGCCTCCCTGTTGTCGTCTATCCGCGAAGCGTATACCGTCACGGATGCCGTCTCCACGACGGCGTTGGTATTCTGTGTCTCGGCGGCATACGACAGCCACCGCGTACTCGCCAGTGCGGCGACAGTCAGCAGTTTCTTCATCCATCTCTTTCCCCCTCATGCGAGGGTACTTGATTAACGTTATGGATGGCCCGCATTCCGACTTTAACGGCTGCGCGACAGCGCCTGGTTTCCACAGGACTTTCCGGTTACCATCCGTCCATACGGGTGCGTATTGTACCATATGGGCCATAGTTGGTAGATGGTAGTTGGTAGTTGGCAGTTGAAAAAATTTACGATTTTTCGATTTTCGATTGCATTTAGCCATTGTGGCATTTAATGATTTACCGTAGCGAAATATCCCCCGAACGAAGTGAGCCGCGCATGCGGTCGCTAGAGGGGTACGCCCACGTCGTCGTGCATTGCACGGGAGGGTCGCAGTTTACTGCGACCGTTGTCTACGTAAATCGCAAATCGTAAACGTCTAAAACCTGCCATCTCCCCAACTATCCACTGCTCACTACCATCTACCAACTGAGTCACAAATTCATCCATGGCACAGGCCATTGTCAACTGCCTACTGGAAATCCACAAGCAACCTCTGGGATCTATGGCGAGAGTCATTCTTCCAGAAGGAATCCGTCGAACCACGTCGTGCCGACGGCGTAACGGACAAACGGCTGAAGGCAGCCCGTCACGCCCTCGGGCGCGTCTGCCGGAACGGTGAACGTCACCGTCTGGGCAATCCAGTCCACCTTCCCCGACAGGTAATTGACCGTCGCCGGAAACGCATAGTGCTTCGTGTAGCCGCTCGCCTTGTGGGCCAGGGCGACGCCCATCGCCGCGCCGCCGCCGCGCTCGCGTGGCGACAGATCGGTCTTCACGAACCAGGACAGGCGGTAGGTCTGGCCGGGCTTCAGCGTGACGCCCGGCTTCAGTTTGTTGAACGCCGCCCACTGCGACATCGCCTTTTCGGTCGTCGTGACGCGAATCGCCTTTTCGCCGACAAGGCGAACCGTAGCATCCCAGTCCGCTTGCGGACGGTCGAGAATCCAGTTCGGAGAGACGAGATTGGCGGACGCGCGTGTGCGGTAGCGCGTCAGCCCATCGGCAACGGAGATCTGGGCGCGGTAGGCGTCGCCGCGCGCCTTCAAGTCCAACAGGAACTCCCGACGGAACAGCGCAACGCGGCGTGCCTCCAGCGAATCGGCTGGCACGGCACGCGCCGCCTCGTCAAAATGTCTCTCCAGTTCCGCCGTAACGGTCGCCGAGTAGATCTCCGTCCAGAGCCGGTAGTCGGAGGGTCGGTTCGTCTTGGGGCCGACCGGCGTCCACATCTGGTCGGCGGCGATCTCGCGGACGAACTTGCGCTCGATCAGCTCCAGCGCACGCCGCATCGGCCCGACCGCCGCGCCGAACATCTTCTCGTAGAACTCACCGATGACGGTCGCGACGTCCGTCTGGCGATCCCAGCAGACCTTCTGGACGACGTAGTAGCCGAGGAAGTTGTTGAGGAAGCGGTCGCATTCGGACTCCGTGAAGATGCCCATCACATACGGCGCGACGGCCTTGCAGTAGTCGCCCCAAGCCTGCGGCGCGAACGACGGGATGTCCGGCAGGTCGAGCGCGTTGCAGGCATCCTTGTTGGGATAGAGCCACACCCACGGCTGCGCCACGCCGTGCAGTTTCTCGCCCCATTTCTTCAGGTACGCGACGTCGGCCTCGGTGCGGCCGGGGATCGCATGCGCCCACGGGCCCGTCAGCGCGACCATCGGACGAATGTTCGTCGGCAGGTCGATTCGCGGAATATCCGCATAGTCCGCGTAGGACATGAGCGTGATGATCGGCTCGAACCCCTTCGCCTTCAGCTGCCGCGCGACATCGGCCGCGAACCCCCAGACAAGCTCCGTCGAACGGAACTTCTCGCCCTTCGGACGACGCGCCGCCTCGCATGCCGCGCACTGGCAGTCAAGCCAACCGTCCTGCGGCATAAGGTCGAGGTTGGACGGTGTCGTGCCGTGGTTCCAGCCGTACTGCCCGACGTTGTAGATGCTCTTGATGCCGCGCGACGCGGCGCTCTCGCCGCGCAGATACGCCAGGCAGTCCGCGACGATGACGTCCTTCACCGCCGAACTGTAGCAGAGGTGGCCGACGTCATATTCGCCGTTGATGACGTGGTCGGCGCGCGAACCGTCCTTCAGCAGTGCGAAATACTCCGGATGCGTGTCCTTGAAGCGGTCGATAAGCCGGAAGCCGTTGAGACCGTGGCAACAGGAATAGCCCGCCGTCGAGGCCTTCAGGCGATAGATGTTCAGCGCCTTTTCCTCCGGGCAGATGCTCTTCGGGTTCTTCATCGGCACCGGCCAGCGTCCGTCCGAATAGTAGCTCCACTGCCGGATCGCGAGATCGGGCGCGACCGTCCGCACGCCGTCCCGAAGCCGGATCTCCGTCCGGCTCGGCACGCAAGTTCCGAGCGGCCCCGGAAAATAGAAGCGGATGCCCGCGTCTTCGAGAAAGGCGTAGACGCCGTTGAGCGTCGCGTGCTCGAAAGCGTGAGCGCCCCACCAAGAGTTGGCGATGCGCACGGCGACATCGACCTTCGGATCGTCCCGTCCGAACACGTAGACCCGCTCACCCTTCACGGCAATCGTGAACGCATCGCGCGGCAGCGCGTTCGTCGAGAGCCCTTCCGCCTCGGTCCAGCCGTTCAGGCCAAGGACGAGCGAGGTCTTCCCGTCCGTCGGCGCGTGCACGATCGGCACGTCGCCGCCAAGGGACTGTGAGAGAAAGGTCTTCGCCTCCTGTGCCGCGAAGCAGACGACCGGCGTCGTCTGCGCGGGGATGACGATTTCCGAGTTTGCGGCCGTGAAGACCGCCGCGAGAAGAAGGATCGTATTCATCGAATGATAATCCGTGCGCCCCAGTAAGGATCGGTTGTCTCAAACGCGCCAATCGCGACGTGTCCGTCCGTCAGGCGCGGATGCCCATCGAAGTCTGTCGCGCCCGCCATCCAGTCCATCACGAACCCCGCGCCGTTGAGCGGACTCCGCCGACGCGGCGCCCACGGGCGTTCGGGGTCTCGGTCGCGCATGAGCCTCGGATCCACATTCTTGAAACGGACGTTGATGTTGTCCGCCCCCGTAATACCCAGCGATGTCGAGAGATAGTTGTTGCTGAACGTCATGCCGTCGAAGAGCTGCGCCACGTCATCGTCAAAAGCCCACGTGCGAGTGCCGTTGTCGATGAACAGGTTGTTCGCGAACAGCATCGTCTCGCCGCTCTTGCCATTGGAGGCCAAGACGTCGTACCGGTTGCTGACGAACGTGCAGTTGATGACCGCATTCGGAAAGTCCGCCGCATAGTTCGAGAAGAGCCGCGTCGCCTTGTTCCCGACAAGGAGGCAGTTCGTCACGGCGATCTGCCCGTAGAAGAGATAGCCCGTGCAGTTTTCGAGCCTGATGTCGTTGTCGTGCAGGTAGCAGCGGCTCATGCCACAGTTCTTGAAGTTGACGCCATACCCCTCGCTGCCAAAGAACGCGCAATCCTCGAAAAAGCTGTCCATCGCCTCCGCGATGCGCTGTTCGCGGAAGTCCGTGGTCGCGTTGCCCGTGAACGTGCAGCCGTAGGCCGCGCTTTCGCAAACGCCGCCGGCCGAATACGTCGCCATGTTGCTGATGACGGAACACTGGCGAAGGACGCTCCGAAACGCCGCGCCGCCGCCCAGCAGTCCATCGACGTTGTCGGCATGGTTTGCACGAAACGTACAATCGACGACATTGGAACAGGCATAGATCGCGCCACCGTAGTAGGCTTCGTTTCCGACGAACGTGCAGTTCGTCACCAGTCCGGGAAAGTTCGCGAGGGCGCCGCCACGCGAACCATAGGACGACAGGCCGTTACCGACGAATGTGCAGCCCCGTATCTCGCCCGTCGAGGCCGTCGCCACGCAGGCAATCGCACCGCCGTCGCCAGTGGCCTCGCAGCGGTTGTCGATGAACGTGCAATCGATGACGGATGACGCCTCGACCGTCCCCGCCAACACGAGCGCCGCGCCAACCTGCTTCGCGGACGCATTCAGGAAGTTGTTCGTGAAGACGCACGCGACGGCATTGCCGCCTTTGAGGTAGACGGCTCCCGCCTCTCCCCAGCGTCCAGTGTTCACGTTCGAGTCGAAGATGCAGTCCGTGATGTCGCAAGACCCGTTCACGACCGCGCCGACGATCTGGTCGCCATAGACGCCGTTTCTCTCGAACACGCATCCCGTAACCTCCACCGGATTGAACAGGACTCCGCCAGAACCGTAGCCGCCGCCCAGCAAGTTCTCCCTGAAGAGGCAGTCCTTGAAGCGGAACTCGCCCGACCCGCCGATGGCCGCCGCGTGCACGTTCGCCTGATTGCCTTCAAAGACGCAATTCGTAAAGGTGAACGTGCCCCAGTGAACGGTCTGGACGCCTCCGTTCGGCTCCGTCGTCAGGCCGTTGCGAAACGTAAGGTTGCGAAACGTCATCTGTCCGTGGGAGAAATTGAACGCCCTCAACACACGTCCGGCCCGCCCCGCATCCAGCACGACCTGTTCGCGCGTCGCCGCCGGATCGCCCTGAATGACGACCGCTCGACCGTCAACGCCGTTCGAGACGCTCAGCAGCGCATCCGTGTGCATCTTCGGCAGGGTGTTCAGGCCGTAGACGTTCGGCGCGAGCGTCAAGACGGACGTCTCCGTCTCGCACGAGATCCGGTTCAATGCGTTCGTCAACTCATCGACCGTCGCGACACGGTATTCCGCCGCGACAAGCGAAAGCGACAGGCCGACTGCCGCAACAAGTATTTTACCAGTCATATCACAGCCCTTCCAAGCAACATTTACACCAACGGTGTTGATAATATCAAATACAGGTTTTTTTTTTCAACAGATAAATTGTGTAAAAACAATTTACGATTGCATTTAGCCATTTGAGGATTTAGTCATTTCCCTAGTTGACAGTGGGCGCCAAAATCAAATCTTCATATGACAAAATTTCAAATGCAATCGCAAACCGCAAATCGTAAATCGTAAACGGTCGCAACAAGCGAGGCCCTCCCGTACCATGCACGACGACGAGGGCGTCGTCGCTACGATACCGGTGCGCGTGGACAAAACTACCATCTACCAACTACCCACTGCCATCTACATCTCTACACTTCTACACGGCCATTCACTGCGATGGCGGGAGGGCCGCAAGAATCTCATGCGCCGCGATCTCAAGCGGCGTGCCGTCCGCGCGCAAATGCTCCATGGCGGAGTCAAGCCTTGCGGCGGCATCGGCACGAGCCTCGGCGGAATCAAGCCACGCCTCCAGCTGATCCGCAACCGCATCGGAGGTGAAGTCCTCCTGAAGCAGTTCCGGCATTGGGGGCTCAAACCCGCATTTCTCCGCGATGATGTTGGCCAGGCCAACGTGCCTTACGCCAGTTATCACGCGACGGGCAAACCACGCAAGGATCGGCGACACCGCATAGACAAGCACGGTCGGACACCGCGCAAGCGCCGCCTCCAGCGTCGCCGTGCCGCTCGCCACCGCCGCGCAATGCGCCTCGCGGAGCAGTTGCCGCGCACCGCCAAGGCGAACCTCGACGGGCGGCAGATCGGAGGCTTCACCCAGAATGCGCCGGATCTCCATCTCCGCCCCGCGATTCGCGGCCGGGATCACGGCCCTAAAGGCCGGCTCGCCTCGGCCTTTCGCGCGGGCATCTTCCGCGTGGCGTCTCGACAGGATCGCTACCGCCCCAAGGAGCCGGGGCAATATCCTTCTTATCTCGCCAATCCGCGATCCAGGCAGCAGCGCCACAATCCTGTCCCGCCCCGCCTTGCCGGACATTGCCGCCGCACCATCGGCATTCTCAAGCTCAACTACCCGCACAAGCGGATGGCCGATGAACTTGACCTTGAGACCGGTGCCGTCGAACAGGCTTGGCTCGAACGGGAAGAAGCACAGCAGCTCTGAAAGCGCGGACGCAACCTTCGGTATGCGATTGCGGTGCCAGGCCCATACCTGCGGACACACAATATGCACCGCCGGGATGCCGCGTTTCTTGGCAAAGGCGGCAAGCTTGAGGTTCAGCCCCGGATAATCCACGGTGACGACCGCATCTGGCCGCCACCCGCAGATCGCCCGCTTCATCGTCCGCGCAACGCCAATAAAATAGAATATCCGGCGAAGGACGGGCCAGAAGCCCATCACCGCCAGGTCTGCGGTGTGAAATCCATAGTCCCCGTACCCGCGCACCTCGCACCCCGCCGCCCGAAGCAAAGCCCCGAGACGCTCCGCATAGAGCATCCCGGATTCCTCTCCCGCCAACAGCAGTACCTTTCGATGCATAGGCGCCGCACTCCCCGGCAACGAATCTACATGTTGCCTATCACGGCCTTTATGCGGCGGACGCCTGCGGACGAAGACTGCTCCTTCAGTATCTTGAAGCTGCCAAGCTCCCTTGTGTTCTTCACGTGCGGGCCGCAGCAGATCTCCTTGGAGATGTCGCCGATCGTGTAGAGCGTCACCTGATCGCCGTACTTCGCGCCGAAGAGCGCCATGGCCCCCTCTGCCTTGGCCTCTTCCACGGTAGTGGCCTTCTTGGTCACGTCTATGCCCTGCTGGATCCACCCGTTCACAAGCCTCTCGACTTCGGCGATCTGCCCGTCGGTCATCTTCTCCGGCCACGTGAAGTCGAACCGCAGACGCTCTGCGGTGATGTTCGACCCCTTCTGGTTCGCGGTCGGACCAAGGACCTTGTGGAGCGCGGCATGGAGGAGGTGCGTTGCGGTGTGCATCCGCGTCACCACCTCGGAATTGTCCTGGAGCCCCGCCTTGAACGAACCGGCGGATGTCGTGCGGGAAAGCTCCTGGTGCTTGCGGTTCGCCTCCTCGAAGCCCGCGACATCCACCTGGAGCCCCTGCTCCTTCGCCAGCTCAAGCGTCATCTCCAGCGGATAGCCGAACGTATCGTAAAGCTTGAAGGCGGTCTTTCCGGATATCTGCGTCTGCCCATGCAGCTTAAGCTGCTCCGCGACCTTCGCGAACATCGCCGCACCCTTGTCGAGGGTCTGGTTGAAGCGGCTTTCCTCCGCCTCGAGATCAAGCTTGCAGTTCGCGAGGTTTTCGGCGAGTTCGGGGTAGACGTGCCTGTACTTCTCGCAGATCGTCTCGGCGAGCTTGACCGTAAAGCCGGGGGCGATGCCGAGGAATCGGCTGTAGCGCACAGCCCGGCGGATCAGACGGCGCAACACGTAGTTCGCCCCTATGTTTCCGGGCTTCACACCTCCCTTGGGATCGCAGAGGATGAACGTCGCCGTGCGCATGTGGTCCGCAATGATGCGGCGCGACCGCGTCCTCAGCTCCGCGTCTTCCGGTACAACCGTGGAAAGTTCGTCTATCTTCGCCATGATCGGGGCGAAGATCTCGGTGTCGAACACGGTCGGCAGGCCCGACAGCATGCACACCGTGCGCTCGACGCCCATGCCGGTATCGACATTGTGGCGTCCAAGCGGCTCGAACTTGCCCTCGGCGTTCTTGTTGTACTGCATGAACACGTTGTTCCAGATCTCGATGTACTTGCCGCAGTGGCAGCCCGGGCGGCAATCCGGCCCGCATTTCCCCTTGCCGGTGTCGATGAACATCTCGGTATCCGGTCCGCACGGGCCTGTGGTTCCGGCCGGCCCCCACCAGTTGTCCTCGCGGGGGAGCGGGAATATGTGGTCGTCAGGGAGCCCCTGCTTTTTCCAGAGGCTTATCGCCTCGTCATCACGCGGGATTCCGTCCTCGCCGGCGAACACCGTGACGTAGAGGTCTTTCGGATCAAAGCCCAGCTTCGTGGTCAGGAACTCGAAGCTCCACGCTATGGCCTCCGGCTTGAAGTAGTCGTTCAGCGACCAGTTGCCGAGCATTTCGAAGAACGTCAGGTGCGCGCTGTCGCCTACCGCGTCAATGTCGCCGGTGCGGACGCACTTCTGCACATCCGTAAGGCGAGTGCCTGCCGGGTGCGGCATCTGCCCCATGAGATATGGCACGAGCGGATGCATCCCAGCCGTCGTGAACAGCACGGTCGGGTCGTTCTCGGGAATCACCGACGCGCCGGGTATGCGCACATGCCCCTTCGACTCAAAGAATGATAGATACGCCTCTCTCAGTTCGTCTGCGGTAAGCTTATTCATAATTTGCCTTTCAAATCAAGAGCCCGCTATTATACCATATGGCTCAATGCCAGGACGCGATCGGGGCCATAAATCCGGCAAACCCGATGGTACACATCCTCGCGCGCCGCAATTATGGTACACTTCCCGGACGTCTATTGGAAGGCAAAGGATGGGACACGAGAGAAAATGAACGTCAATATCGAAGAATCCTGGAAACAGGTGCTGGCGGACGAATTCAACAGCATCTACTTCGCCCGGCTTGCGGCATTCGTAAAGTCCGCATACGCAAGCGGCATGGTATACCCGCCGGGCAAATACATCTTCGAGGCGTTCAACCGTACGCCATTCGACAAGGTGAAGGTGGTGATCCTGGGACAGGATCCCTACCACGAGCCGAACCAGGCCCACGGGCTCGCCTTCTCGGTAAGGAAGGGAGTGCAGACGCCGCCATCGCTCGTGAACATCTACAAGGAGCTTGAGGACGAATACGGCACATCATTCCGCGACCGCGACGGAGACCTCTCGCACTGGGCGGACCAGGGAGTGCTTCTCCTGAATGCGACGCTCACGGTATCCGAGGGGAACGCGGGCTCGCATCAGGGAAAGGGATGGGAGATGTTCACCGATGCCGTAGTGGCGAAGCTTGCGGAGAGGCGCGAACACCTCGTGTTTCTCCTTTGGGGCAGCTACGCGAGGCGCAAGGGGGCCTTCATCAGCAGGCAGCGGCATCTCGTGCTTGAGGCGCCGCACCCTTCCCCGCTTTCGGCGCACAGGGGATTCTTCGGATGCGGACACTTCAAGAAGGCAAACGAATACCTGTCAGCCAACGGGCTTTCGCCCATCGTCTGGTAGCCGGCCGACCATGGAGCGCAGCTTGGAGAGCGCCCTTCCGGAATCTATGGATTCGTACGCAAGAGCAAGACCCTCTTCAATCGTGCCGGCCTTCCCGCCGGCGAGGATCGCCGCCGCCGCATTGAGCGATGCGGCATCGCGATAGGCTCCCCGTTCCCTGCCGGCCAGGACTTCCAGCGTGATCTGCGCATTCGCCTCTGGATCTCCGCCCGCGATTGAGGACACGGGACGCACCTTGCCGAATATGCGTTCTGGGTCTATCTCGTAGTTGCGGACGATGCCGTTTCCCGAGAGTTCGGCGACTCTCGACGCTCCCGATATCCCCAGTTCGTCCAGCCCGTCAGGCCCGCAGAATACCACGGCTCTCTCCGCCCCAAGCGACCTCAGCGCATCCACGTACAGCTCCATCGCCTTCGGCGAATATGCGCCAAGCGCATAACGCCTCACTCCCGCCGGGTTTGACAGCGGCCCCACGAGGTTGAAGATCGTCCTGAACGGCAATGCGCGGCGCACGGGGGCGGCATGCCTCATCGCCGGATGGCACTTGTTCGCGAAGAGGAACCCGATGCCGTTCTCGCGAACCGACCGCTCGATCTCTCCTATCGGTTTTTCAAGATCGTATCCAAGGGCCGCAAGGCAGTCTGCCGATCCGCTCTTGGACGTGGACGCCCTATTGCCGTGCTTTGCGATCGTGACGCCTGCACCGGCCGCTATGATCGCCGCCGTGGTGGAGACGTTGAACGTTCCGAAACCGTCGCCGCCAGTGCCGACTATGTCCACGGCATCCTTCGGCACATTGACATGTACGCAAGCATTGCGCATCGCCCTGGTGGCGCCAACGACCTCTGCCGCCGTCGGCCCGTTCATCTGCATGCCGGCAAGGAGCGCGGCAAGGACGGCCTCGCCGGCGACCTCTCCCCTCATGATCTCGCCGAAAACGCAGGCGGTCTCGTATTCCGTGAGATGCCCGCCGGACTGAACCTTCATGAGCGATTCGATTATCATTGGCGCACCTTTCCTGCCATTTCAATGAAGTTCATTATCTGCCGCTCGCCTTCGGGCGTGCCTATTGATTCGGGGTGATACTGCACGGACTCTATCGGCATCGTCCTGTGCCGCAAGCCCATGATCTCCCCGTCATCCGACTCTGCCGATATTTCAAGGCACTCTGGCAGGGTCCAGCGATCTACGGCAAGCGAGTGATACCGCATTGCCGCGAATCCCTGGGGCAATCCGGCGAACATGCCGCGTCCGTCATGGCTGATCGGGCTCGTCTTCCCGTGCATGAGTCGCCTGGCGTGCACTATCTTGCCGCCAAACGCCTGCGCGATGGACTGGTGCCCAAGGCATATCCCCAGCATGGGCACGGCCCCGGCGAAAGCCTTTACCGCCTCAAGCGTGATCCCTGCGGAATCTGGATTGCCAGGGCCCGGGGAAAGCACTATCGCCGCCGGGGCGAGCGCGCGTATGCCGTCAACATCTATCTTGTCGTTGCGGACAACCTGCATATCCGCCCCAAGGCCTCGAAACGCCTGCACAAGGTTGTACGTAAACGAGTCGTAGTTGTCTATCATCAGTATCATGGCATTCTTCCTCTCTGCACGATGGGCTACAGCGTCTCGGCGAAATCCACCGCCTCAAACACAGCCATCGACTTGTTGATCGTTTCCTGGTATTCCTTGCGTGGATCGGAATCCGCCACAATCCCCGCGCCGGCGCGCATCGTTACCGAACGGCCGCATTTGACGAGCGTGCGTATCACTATCGCGAAATCCATGTCCCCGGTATTGCTGAAGTATCCCGCCGCGCCGCCATATATGCCACGCGGAGACTTCTCGTACTCGGCTATGAGCTCCATCGCGCGAATCTTCGGCGCCCCGGTCAGCGTGCCCGCGGGGAACGCGGCCCTCAGAAGATCGAATCCGTCCTTGCCCTCGGCAAGAGTTCCCTCCACCTCAGAGACCAGGTGCATCACGTGCGAATATCGCTCGATGTGCGCGAAGGACGAGACCTTGACGCTGCCGGTCTCGGATACACGGCCAAGGTCGTTGCGGCCAAGGTCAACGAGCATCACGTGCTCCGCGTTCTCCTTTGCGTCCGAAACGAGATCGCGCTCGTTCGCGGCATCCGCATCCGGCGTCGCGCCGCGTGAACGCGTTCCGGCGATGGGGCACGTCGTGCACCTGCGCCCCTCAAGCTTCACCAGCTCCTCCGGCGACGATCCGATGAGGGTGTGGTCGCCAATCTTCATGTAGATGTTGTATGGCGAAGGGTTCACCATGCGGAGCGCACGGTACAGCGAGACCGAATCGGCATCTGTCTCCTTCGTGAACTTCTGCGACGGAACGATCTGGATGCACTCCCCGTTGAGGATATCCTGCTTGCACCTCCTCACGATATCCGCGAACTCTTCCGCAGACATCTCCGGAACGAACGCCGACTTTGTCCGCCGCACCCGCTGGCGAGGCATGGTGCGCTCACGGAGAAACAGCCTCGCATACACCTCGTCTATGCGTTCCCGCCCGCGCCTATAGGCATCAGGCTCGCCGGAATCCACGCACACTATCACCGTGACGGTGCGGCGCAGATTGTCGAAAACGAGCACGGTATCCGTGAGCATGAACGCGGCTGACGGAGCGCCGGGCTCGGGCGTCAGCCGTACGCGCGGCTCAAAGGTGCTGACGTAGTCATATGCGAGATAGCCTATCGCCCCTCCTTGCAGTGGAGGCAAAGCCGGATCGGCACGGAAATCGCGCGTGCCGAGAATCCCGCGGAGCGCCAGAAGCACATCCTCGTCTGGAAGTATCTCCATGCCTCCCCCGGCCTTCCGCGAAAACACCGCGCCATCCTTGGCGAACACAGTCTCCACGGGATCTACGCCAAGAAACGAATATCTTGATCCCGCACCGCATCCCGCGACGCTCTCCAGCAGGAATGCGTCCCTGTCGCCGATCCGCGCAAGCACGGATACCGGCGTATCCATGTCCGCAAGGTATTCGCGGTACACTGGAACTATGCCGCCGTTTGCGGCCCGTTCCGAAAATTCCTTCTCAGTAAGTTCCTTCAGCATCCTATTGCTCCTGCTTGATGTTTGACTAATCTGGTGCTTGATTCGCTGTACGCAATCGCGATCATAAAACGAAAACGGCCTCGCTCGACTGGAGCGGGGCCGCATATCGGATAATGTGTGCCTTGTTTCAGGTCACCAGTTCCGAGCGCAAACGCACGCTCCGGCCGTAAGACCGAAGTTGCGCCACCACCAGAACTGAAATGCACCGTTCATGACACTTTCATTCGTAAAAACGGGCGGAATTATACCACAGACGCACCACGCGAATCAAGAGGGCGAGTGAAAGCGGCATGAAAGAAAGCAGGAATCACCACCAGCGCCAGTTTTCCGGGAAAAGCCTTACGTTCATTATATGGTCAACGCAAGGCGCCGCACCATCTTCCGCGCCATAGACCTCCATCACGTCAAACCTGAAATTGCCATGCCAGCGCTTTCGCATAAGCCAATTCGCGCTCGCCCTAAGCAGATTCCGCTTCTTGCGGCGGTCGACGCCCCAGAGGCGGCCTGCAAAATCGGAATGCGCCTTGTGCGTCTTCACCTCGACGAACACCACGCCGCGTTCGCGAGGGTCGAAGGCGACTATGTCCAGCTCGCACCTCCTGTCTTTCCTGCATGGCCTCACATTCCTACCGATGATGCGCCACCCCAGACCGGCGAGATACCGAATGGCCACATCCTCTCCCCACCGTCCACGGGCCACGCTCGCGTTCACGGCGCTTGGGCCACCATGCGATTTCTCCGCACAGCCCATCAACCCCTTAAGCAACATAAGCACTTTCCCCATCTTCACACCCCCTTCACCGACGGTCCCAAGGCGCAATCCGCATCCGCCCACGCGGGCGCAGATGACGCGCCACAACCGCAAAGAGTCCTATCCACGCGACATACCACACAATGCAGTCAAGCCAACTCCACGGATGTGTCTCGAACGACGCCCCCGGACACATCGCGACAGTTTCCGACACCCATTCCATCATCCATGTGCAGCATGCCGCAAGGTTGTTGAACACGGCTCCCATCGGCCTTGCCACCACCGACGCCGCAACCCCTATCGCGCTGAACAGCACCGACATCGTCGCGAGCGGCACCACGGCGACGTTCGCGACAAGCCCGCCCATGGATATCCTCCCGAACACCCTGGCCGATATCGGCGTACTCGCTATCCATGACGCCAGCGAAACTCCCAGCATCCCCAGAACCCACATGGTGCGCCCACGCCAGCGGCACAGCAATGCGCCAAGCCGGCCTTCCGCCCCAAGCGAACGCTCTTCTGCCGCCCATTCGAACACGCGGCAAAACGGCAAGGCGAAACGCGACGACCAGCGTAACCATAGGAGTATTCCAAGCATCACGGCAAACGAGAGCCCGCAGCCGGCGTCAAACACCATCGTTGGCGAATGCGCATACACGATTATGCCGGTCACGCCCAGGGCCGCAAGCGAATCAGGCTTTCGTCCGAAGAGACCGGCCCCAAACCAGAGCGACATCATCAGCGCGGCCCGAATCGCGCTCGCCCTCGCCCCGGTGAGCATCACGTAGGCCGCAAGCAGCGGGATGCACAGGGCGGCCTGCATCAACGGAGAAAAGCCAACCTTCTTCAGAAGCGCGTTCAATGCACCCGCTATGAGCATCACGTGCAAGCCCGATATGGCGAACACGTGCATGGTCCCGGCCGCGGCGAACGCGGCCCGCCTGTCCGGGCCGATCCCGCCACGGCGTCCAAGAAGCATTGCCATGTTCGTGGACGCCAGCTCATGGCTCCACCCAAGGCCAGCCTTCGCACATGCCGCCATCCGGTCGGAAACCGTGCGATACGCAGCCTGCGCCGCAAGGCCCGTCGCCGGCGCGATCCGCTCCATCCCGTCCTCGCCCAGCACCCACAGGGTGCGGCACGAGTATCGGCTCGGAGCGCCCTGCCGCAGCGACAGCCAACCTCGGCATCGCCACCTTTCGCCCGACTTTGGAACTTCGCCCCCAATGCCCATCCGGATGACGACGCGTACCGGAACGCCATCCATAGTGGAGTTGAACGCGACCATCCTGCCATCCTTTGAACGCCGCTCCCGACACGACACCCTGCCCTCAACGTCAAGCTCGTAGGCGGGGGGACGTCCATCCGCACAGGGCGAATGGGATCTCTCCTCGACATCCATGCGCCGCGTCTCGCATCGCCATGAAAGCGCAATCCCGGCAAGCGCCGCAACAGGCCAGCGCAGGCACGCCATGTCCCAGCCAAGCCACACGAGTGCAAGCGACGTCGCGCACAGGCACGCCCATGGCCACATCCCCGCCATGCAATGCGTCCCAAAGCCAAGGCCCTCGCCAACGACAAGCGCGAGCGCAACCGATACCAGCGAAAGCCCAGACATTCTCGCACCGCCTTCCGTGCAGACTAGTTCCAGTAGTTCCTGTCGAGAGCGCGCCAACTTGCCGCCCGATTCACGTCGTCATCCCCAACGGCATCCGCACCCCTCAAGTCGGCCACCGTCCGCGCCACCTTGAGGACCCGGTCATACGCGCGAGCCGAAAGGTCAAGCGCCTGGAGCTTCTCGCGCAGCGCCGCTTGCGCCCTGGTGTCGAGGCGGCAATACCTCGCCACATCCCTCGGACGCATATCCGCGTTGCAGAACACGTCGGGATCGTCCGCAAACCTGCGGGACTGGATATCGCGGGCGAGCATCACGCGCTCCCTTATCTTCGCGGATGGCTCCCCTGACGGCAACTGCGACAGCATGTCGTACGAGACAGGAGACACCTCGATCTGTATGTCGATCCGGTCAAGGAGCGGGCCAGAAACCCTATTGCGGTATTCGACCCTTTTGCTGCGCGAGCATCTGCATGTATGGCGTTCGTCCCCGAGATACCCGCATGGACACGGGTTCATGGCCGCCACAAGCATGAACCGGCTTGGATAGTCGCACGTTCCCGCAACCCGCGATATCGTCACGCGCCCATCCTCAAGCGGCTGCCGCAGCACCTCCAGCGCGTTTCTGCTGAACTCAGGCATCTCGTCAAGGAACAGCACCCCGCGATGCGCGAGGGACACCTCCCCCGGCTGGGGATGCGTGCCGCCGCCGAGCAGACCCGCCGTGGATGCCGTGTGATGCGGTGCGCGGAATGGCCGGTGCAGGACAAGCGGCTCTCCGGGCTTCAGCATTCCCGCCACGGAATGGATCCGGGTGACCTCAAGCGCCTCTTCGACGGTCAGCGGCGGCAGGATGGACGGTATGCGCTTCGCGAGCATCGTCTTGCCGCACCCCGGAGTGCCTATCATCATCAGGTTGTGCCCTCCCGCGACGGCAACCTCTATCGCCTGCTTCGCGAAGTCCTGCCCCTTCACGTCTATGAAATCGTCCCCCGTATCCCTCGCCGCAAGCACGAGACGGGAGAGATCGGCGAACACGGGGCGGATATCCGCCCTTCCCTCCAGAAACTCAACGGCCTCGCGGAGCGTCCTTACCGGATATACCGATATCCCATCCACCACTGCGGCCTCGTCGGCATTCTCGACAGGGACAATCACCCCGCGCTTGCCTATCCTGCGCATCTCCATGACGATCGGCAATACGCCACGAACACGCCGCACCTCGCCGGAAAGCGCAAGCTCCCCGACAAGGCCCCACTCCGCAAGATCGGCGCAAGTCATCTTGTTCGCCGCCGCAAGCAGGCATATCGCGATGGGGAGATCGTATATCGGCCCCTCCTTGCGCACGTCCGCCGGCGCGAGATTCACGGTGATGTTCGATTCCGGACGCTTGAAGCCCGAATTCGATATCGCCGTGGAGACCCGATCCTTCGCTTCCTTGACCGCAGTGTCCGGAAGCCCCACGATGGCGAACTGCGGCGAACCATTTGAGGCACACACCTCGATCTCGACAGTTCGTGCGCGGACCCCCGACACGGAACCTGAATAGCACTTCGCAAGCCTCGGCTTATTTCCCATGGCAAACCTCCACATTCATTCCCGGACATTCCGGTTCGGCCTCAAGCGCCGCGACAAGGCGGCAAGCGTCGCATCCGGGGTGCGCCGCAAGGCAATAGCCACGATATATGTGCAGCAGCCCCTGCTGCAAGACCCCGTTCCGGGAGTACAGCGCGGGATTGTGGTCACGACCAAACAAACGATGCGCGGCAAGACGCATCACGCCATTCGTGCATTCCGGCGGAAGCCACGGCGGGGCTTCCGCCAACCTGCCTCGCGCAATGGCATACGGCACTATCACGTTGGACAGGATGGCCGCGAACGTCCCGGCGCCAAGATGCCGTGGCTTCCCTCCCGTGAAGATCGCGGCGGCATCCGCGATTCGCATCCTGGGGGAATTGCAGGGACGCACGTTTGCACGGCACCACGGATGGTCTGCCGCCACATCAAGCTCGGCCACGCAGCTAAGCGCCTCGTAGGCGGCGCACTCCGTAGACGGCAGGTCGTTCAGCGGCAGCCTTTCCGCCAACGCGCGGAACGGCGCAGAATTCTTTGCGTACCCGAAGGCATTGAACAGCTCTTCGTAGAAGACCTGCTCGGCGTCCCCGCTACGCATGATGCGGGCCGTGAGCCGCCGGGCCTTCATCTCTATGCGCCTCTTCCCGGCAGTGCGCAGCATATCCAGCCCCCGATCCACATCTTCGCCGAAATGGCGCTCGCACGGACGCGGAGAGGACGGCAGCTTCGCGTATGGATAGGCCGCGACATCTATATCGTCCGGCGAAAAGTCGCGGCTGCGCCCAACCATGCCGCCGAGGCACACGGATACGCAACCCGCAGGCAATCCCGCCGGGGGGTTGCCCCCGTACCACGTGACGTGCGCCACAACGCCGGAGTATGCCGGATCGTTTCCATGCCCATGCGCAACCCAGTCCGACGGGCGCAGGTGTATTTCCACATCGCCCTCGACCACATTGCGGCAACGCCCCACCTCGAGGACTGCATGGCGGAAATCCGGCCCGGCCTCAAGGTTCCACACGCCTGGGTCCCTTACGACCAAATCTACTCCGCGCACGGTACGGAGCGGCGATGGACGCAGGGCCGGATCATACCAGATCGCCTGCACATGCCGCTCGGTAATCGGCGAAGCGTTGCCGGCAAAAGCCTTCATGCCACTTCCTTCAGCGCCGCCGCGCCATCCTCTTTCTGAATCGGCTTCCGTTCCCGCGCCAGGACGGAAGGCACGCCAAACGCCATGTAGACCATGCTTGCCGCAAGCGCCTCGCACAGGACCAGGGCTTCGGTCATGGACAACAGGATGGACATTCGACGCAGATTCCCATCCACGGCCTTGCGCGAAACCGAGAACAGGTATCCGGGAGCCGGCTCAAGCCTGTGCTCAAGCGTAATCACGGTGCTGGCCTTGACCGTCTTGTGGAACAGGCCCTTCCCGTCGCATATGCTTTCATGGTACCCGCGAAACACCTCGAGCATCTGCGCCACCTCGTTTATCGAGAGGCGCACCGTCACACGGTTTTCCCAGTCGAACGTGGGCATAACCCTGACGCCATCCGCGTAAGACCCCACCGTCTTCTGCGAAGACATCGTCACGAACACTGAGCCCTCCACCACGTCATGCGCTGGATGGAGCTCGAATTTTGCGGATGAGCCAGTACCCTTGCCGTTCGGATGACAGCACGTGTAGCATGGCCGCACGTTTGCCGCAGGGGGATTGTCATTGCCATAGTTCATATGCGCCTCCCTTACATTTCCGCGCCGGCGGCCGATTCGGCCAGCGCACAATCCGCAGACTGCACGGTGACCGGCAGCGGCGACTCTTCGCTCATGCATTTGGACACCGCGACAAGCACGGTGCAGGACACTATGCCCGCAAGCAGATAACTGCCGACATCAAACAACTTCTCTTTCATTGCTTTGCTCCCTTTATCTGGTTCCCGCGATTTTGAGCGCCGGTCACGCAACCGAAACTCGACTATCGCCTTTACGCGGATAAAGATATCAAAGCAGCGGAAATCAATTGTCAGAAAATTGTCAAAGCAAAGTCAAAAGTATGTCAAACAAATGCCATTGAATCGTCAGACGGTAGCGACGGCGCCTCGTCGTCGTGTCCGTTTCCCCACGCCGTTTTCGGTCGAGCGGGAGCTCGACCCTCCCGGAATCAATCAATGCCAAAATCCCCGAATGCAATCGTAAATCGCAAATCGCAAATCGCAAATTCTCACTACCAACTATCCACTACCAACTACCAACTACCAACTATCATCTACCAACTATCATCTACCATCTGCCAAGCCTGTGCGGCGATATATTCTGGCAAGGGCATCAGCGAGCCTGATCGACCCTTTCCACAGCGGGAGCGCAACACCAGCGGCATCGCGCTTCCCGAAGCATACACCGCGCAATCGGAGCAGAAGCGACGGATCGCGAATGAGCGCATCGCCAAGAAGGTACAGCACGGCGGCAATGTGCTTGCAAGGCTTGGACCAGTCCGGGCAGCTGCACCAGAATCTGTCCACGCCCAAGGTGGGGTACGGGGAAAGCCCGGCAAGCGAGAACTGCTCGCTCACGATGGTAGGCATTTCGCCCGCCAGAATGCGGCCCACAGACATCGCGCCAAGACGCTCCATGAAATAGACGCCGTCATGCGGGATCGCCGCGAAATCAATCTTGACGTCATACGGCTCTGGCCGCCCGCCAAGCACAACCGCCTCCACGTGCGGACCATCCACGCGGATCGAAGAGACCTGCCCCTGCTCCGCATAGACCCGTCCGCGCCCCGCGCGCGGACCGAGCCGCATCGAGTCTATCGCCTGCATCCATTGCCTGGCCCACCATGCGCCACGAGGGATGTTGCGCACATCCTGCGCCCTGAACCCGTGTGCCGCGCGAGGCACTCGCGGCAGATATCGCTTCTTGCCCACGGCCGATCCCCTCAGAGGAAAGTCACGCCATGAACGGATTTGACGAGACCTCTTGCCCTATGGTCGTGGTGGGGCCATGTCCCGGAATCACCTGCGTCTTGGGCGGCAGCTGGGCAAGCGACGCAAGCGATCTGCGCATCGAAGCCATGCTTCCGCCAGGGAAATCGGTGCGGCCGCACGAGCCCGCAAAAAGGGTGTCGCCCGAAAGGAGATGATCGCCCATCAGCAGGCACACGCTGCCAGGGGTATGCCCCGGCGTCTCAAGCACACGGATGCCGAACTCGGCAAAATCCCCGGCAATCTCACGCACATCGCGAAGGCCGTCCGGACGAGGCACACTCGGGTAGTCGGGCGGCATCTGGTTCATGGGATGTCCAAGCATCGGCCAATCGGAGGGATGCGCATATACGGGCAGACCCGGATATGCCGCAAGCAAACCCGGCACACCGCCTATGTGATCGAAATGCCCATGGGTAAGCACCGCCGCGATGGGCTTGAGGCCATGCTTGCCGATAACGCCTTTGATGGCATCGGCATCCTGTCCGGGATCTACAACAATGCACCGGCCGCCAAGCGAGGCCACAACGCAGTTTACGCAATACGAACCTACGGGTATTATGTTGAATGAAATCATGGCAAGGCTTCCGATATGCAACGTTTCCGGGACTCGCGCCCCATTCACTGGCCAACCTGAAAAATGGCGGAGGAGGAGGGATTTGAACCCTCGGTACGGAGATTAGACCGTACGACGATTTAGCAAACCGCTGCCTTCAGCCACTCAGCCACTCCTCCCGCAAACGCCGCATATGATACCATAATTGCCTTGCGGATGCAAATGCGGCAATGTAGCGTCAGAGATGGTTTTGCACCGCGCATTATAGCGGGACCTCGGGAGGGGCGCCGTCTTGCATCCCGGGAATCAGGGGCTATTCAAAAATCGGACAAGAGTGAAGATCAATGCAAAATGTCTAATGTGCGGGACCCGATCCACTTAAACCCGGGAACCGCCTCGAGAATCGCGATCTCGCGCGCGGACGGTGCGCGGGAATACTCGGAGAGTTCGGCCACGCTCGCCGGTTCATCACGATTCCCGTACACCTTCACAAGGATATCGGCATATGCCTTGGCGTGTGCAGCATAGTAATCCTTTGCGATTTTCAGCGCATAGGCCGCGCGCGCGTCGGGGGCAATGAGCCTGGCCGGATCGTCGCCGAGCTCCGGAGGCATCCACTCGTACAGCTGCGACACATGGCAGGCGAGTCCGCGAGCCCCCTCCTCTATCGCCCCGGCGCCGGACATCACGAGGTCGGCCCGTACGCGACGCGGCGACGTGAAGTCATCTACCGCGTACATCACAAACGGCAGCCTGGACGGAACCGGCGTATCCGGGCACCAGTGCGGCACGCCGAGAAAATAGGCGAGGTCCTGGACGATCTGGCCAACGGCACGATGGTCTGAATGGTAATCAACGTTCCGATGCGTGATAATCATGTCTGGCGCGATGTCGCGAACAAGACGTCCAATCCGCTCGCGCCACGCGCGTGTCGCGTCAAGTTCGCAGTCTGGGCACTCCAGTACGATGTATCGCTCAAGTCCGTATGCCTTCGCCGCCGACTGCGCTTCCTTCAACCGTCGCGCGGCAAGCGCTTCGGGCGGCATGTCGACGTGCCCTTTGTTGCCGTTGCAGAATGCGACCGTCGTCACCTTCACGCCCGCGCGCACAAGTTTAACGGCCTGCGCGGACAGCGAATAGTCGAAGTCATCGGGATGCGCGCCAAGATAGAGGACGTGGAACGGGCGTCCGGTCGGCTCATCCGCCGCTGCCGGGCGGCGCGGATCCTTGCCGACATAGCCAGACGTCTTCGAGCCCTTCCGCACGTCAATGCCCATCATGAGCGAGACGCTGTCGCCGGCCTTAAGGGTGATCGGCCTGGACGACGATCCGAGCGCAGGCTCGACGCACACGAAACGCCGCCACTCATCGTTTGGAATCGTGCCGGGGCAATCCTTCTGCATCCCGGGGTTCCAGATATTCACGTGCGTGGAGTTCTCGAAGAACAAGAAGATTGTCCGGTCAAGGACATGGTCGTGCAGACGGTATATCGAACAGGAACCCGGCTGGGCCGGATAGCCGTCATCGAGTGCGCGCGTCATGGGAATCGTCTTCCGCACCACACCGCCAACCTCAGCGCGGTCGCGTTCGCCAACCCTGAAGTAAGGATGGAACGCCGCAGAGAACGTGAAGTCTGACGAACCGCGGTTGATCGTCCTCAACTCCATCTTGAGCGTGTCGCGCAGTACAAGCGTGTACTCAAGGCGTATGTCGCCCTCGTCGCGGGCGAGGACAAGCTCGCATCTGTCCTTCCGCTCGACCCGCGAGACTACGGAGAACGGCCGTCTCCACGCCGTGCCGTGGATGTCCACCTTCCCGTTCACGCCAAACCACGGCCAGCACACGGGGATGCCACCGTGCGCCCACTTCGCGTCCGTGAGCTGTACAGGGTCTGCGTTCCACAACGCCTCGGACCCGTCCGGCCCATTGAATGACAGCACGCGAGCCCCGTCAGTCTCAATCGAACAGGACGCGAAATCCGTCTTGAGGTCAATGCGCTCCGCACAGGCGGAGAGAAGGAAGTTGGTAATTCCCAAAGTGACAATGAGGCGCTTCATTTTCAATCGACTTTATTTTCGTTTGCGAATGTGATCATTTCCGCCGCCGATTATAGCATATCTCGTCCCCTGTCACGAGTGGCCGATCAATATCAACATGACAACTCTCCGGCCTCCGCATGAGACGCCCGCGACAAGCCTCGGCAACCTGCATTTGAAAACCAAAGGCGGATATTCGAGGTCAGCGACCATTGATTCGCAGGATCCAGTCGATCGCCGCCGCGCGGATCGCCGCCGGGTCGTCCTGCCCGAAATCGACGGAATCGTACCACTTCTGCGCCGCCGCGTTCGGGCGCTCCCGCAGCAGCTGACGGAACTTCGTCAGGTAGCGTACGTCCCTGATGGCCGATTCCAGCCCCGTGAAGGCAATGGTCTCAACTACGCCATCCAGCGTCGGATAGAGCATAGTCTCGCTGCGGTACGCCCCGCCGTGCTTCCCCGTGAGCCGGTTGCGCTGTAGCGAGACAATGTCGTTCCACGCCGCGCCGCCAGACGTCTCGCAGTAGGTGTTCGCGCCATCGAAGCCGAGATGCCAGAGGTATAGGCCGTAGTTGCGCCGGTAGAGGCGCGGATCCTCCGGCGCCGTCTGCGGCGTGCCGTATTTCCAGAGGGCGTGCCCGACTGAATGCCAGTCGGCCGGGCGAGCGTTCTCCGGCGCATCGTGGTAGACGCAGATGTCGAGGAGGTCGCCGACGTTCTCGAAATGTCCGTTTCCGCCGCTGACGATGATCTTCGCGCCCGTTTCCTTCGCCGCCTTCCAGGCCGTCCGCTGCGAGAGCAGTTTCTCGCCGTAGGCCTCGTCGAACCCGTAGAAGTAGACCGGGGCGAAGCCGTATTCGCGCGCCGTCGCCATCGCCCTCGCCCCCCTGTGCCGATCTCGTCGAGCTGGGGAATGTAAAGAACGTCCATCTACTTGTCCTCTGGGTCTTTGATTTCCATCGTCTGGTTGATCGGGATGTAGCGAAGCGACTCCGCCTCGTCCCACTTTCCGTACGCCCACATGAGGCGGACACTTCCGTTCTCGTCCTTGTCGAGCCGGTGAATCGGACGGTTCTCGTCGTTGCCGAAGCACACATAGAGGATGCCGTCCACGCGCTTCATGAGGCGCGCGTCGAGTTCCTTTCGTTTGAAGAACTCGCTCGTCGCCTCGAATCCGTAGTAGTCGATCTGCATTTAGCTTTCTCCTTTCGTTTCGATTCTCTCCACGACCTTGCGGGCGACGAGCAGGATGTCCGCCGCCGTCTCAGTGAAGAAGTACACGACCGTCTCGCCGTCGGCGGGCGGATCGAGCGCGCCTTCCTCTCCCTCGAACGCCTCCGCGCCGCTGAACACGAACTCGTTCTCGCCGCTGGCGGTCAAGCGGAGCATGAGGTCGCGCGCCTTGCCGGGCGTCATGTCTGGCATCACGATGGTGGTTTCCCATCCCTCCACGGCAAGCAGATTTGCCGCATAGTTGTCAAGGTGCGCAACGCCGTTCTTCGGGATGATGCGCACGATCTTTCGTTGTGCATAGTCGGCGGCGGACTGCCGCGCCATGGCATAAGATGTTTATTGCCGCCGAAAAAAAATCTTTCGGCGGCAAAGTGTGGGCGGTGAAAAGTGAAAGACTGACGAAACGAAGGTGCAGAAACGCGAACCGCCGCCCAAACGGGCAGCGGTCTTCAGTAGACTATTACAAAATCTTTACGACCTCATCACCAACGAGTGTCACGGATTAAAGTAGTGTCATTCGAGATACTTGATGCATCATCATATCGTTGAGCACTTTCACTGCGAACAACTGTAATAGCCTGATATCGTTCATTTGTATACCGCTTACCACTTCTTGAGACATGTATTTTAGAAGGCAATCGGACAGCCGTTCCCGCAACCTCATCACCATTTTTGAGATGAAGGTTTTCAATGAAATCAGTGGCTATAAAAACCGATCCGTACGGATGCCGCTCTTGAACATATGCATCATCATAGTCATCATAATAAGTATCATCATCGTCCGCATACAAATCAACATATCCCGCTACCGGTGTTCCTATCGCAAACCGTAAGGAACCCGAAAAATGCATCATCAAATCCAGACGCTCCGTGGAAACTCGACAATCCAGGGCATCATAAATTTTCTCTCCGTTTTTTTCACGCACTTTGTAGCGGATCTCAAATGTATCCCCCATTTTCACATCTGACAGCACTTCAAATTTATTCTTTGGTACATTAATCTTAAGGCGCCCCGATGAAAAGGTCAACGATGTACCGGATTTGGATTTTCCACAATAAACGGCAGTTGTCTTGTAAAGAGTATCCCATAAAAACCGTCCTGTGGCATTAGATTTCACGACCGCATAACACTTCCCATCAACCTTCGGTGGCATAAATGTTCCCGTTTTGCGTATGGAATTAAAGGGAGAAGCACGATATATCCGTCCAGGATCAGCTTCATCCATTACCATAATATCAACGGGAGTCCCTGCAATCATGTTCCCCATCTCACCATAAAACTTGTACTGTGTCCCCTCTCGTGCAAACACCTTAACTTCACCTTTGTCATTTGTGAATGACTCAATAAATACCGCTGGAATAGCTTTCATCATATCCCAAGGTGCCCGCTCTGGTGCCGTGTCCTTTTCCGCCCAAACGCACTCGGGATCCTTGTCTTTTCTAATGTGGTCAGAGAATCTTACCATCAAAGGTGTTCCTGGCAGCAAACCCCTAAGTTCTCGGAAGAAAAGAAAACGAATCCCTTTTATTGCACATGCCGAGATACATTTGCCATTCTTGTCCTTGAATCCTTCTATGAAAACAGCCTTTTCAACAGGCAAGACATCCCACATCTTTCCAGTCTTACGCTCTTTGACCGCTACAATCTGTCGTTCATCTGTCGGTTCGCGATAAAGAATAACAGGCGTACCTTCTGCAGTATTCTTCGCAAGTCGGGCAGCTTTCGGAGATAGCGGCATAGAATCAATCCCTGTCCCATCTGAGAAAGACATTCGATCTTTACCCTCCAAAGTCTTGAACTTCTCCATCAACACTCCATTGACAGGTTTTATCCCAGAAAGCAGAAGATCAAATGTCTCGCCGGATTCCTTCAATAAAAGAGTCTTGTCGGTAATATCAAGACCTAATTGCTGCGCTTCTGTTTTAATTCCCTTTGTATAGATTTCATCGGCTTCACATAAAAGCGCCCTTGCGACACATGCGCGCCGTTTCTCAGGGAAAATGTCCCCCAGCAAATCCCATGCCCAGTATTCCGATTGTTTCTTTCGAATGACAGGAAGCAATCGAACTTTCGCTCGCTCCAAATCCCCAGACCATATTAATAATTTACCAATACGGAAGTCAGCCCAGTCATCGTCCTTGAAATGTTCGTAAACAGCGCCTGCAAAATCAATAGCCCAATTGAGGTTTGGCGATGTACGCACCTCCTCGGATGTTACTTTCCTCCCATAACAAACCTTACAGGAGGTGACCATAAGTTTAACCATCTCCTCAACAAGTGATGGCCAATAAGGTTTTGTTCGTTGTGGTAGTTGTTCCCCATTTTTTAATGCCTTGTCTCTCCGCTCAAAGAACTTTGACGAAAGATTGTCAAGTCCATCCTTATGGAATATCTCTAACATTAGATTTGCACAAGCTGGAGAAATCCCATTCTTGAACTTCTTGACAAGTTGGCAAACACGCATCATTGCCAGATGTCGAGATTCAAATTCATTCCCATCTTTTGTTCTTACTGGGCCATCATACCATCCACCAATTCCGATAATGTTCAGCAATTTAGCCAATAGAGGTCGAACACAATTTTCTTGAGGTACGTCTTGCTCTTTGGTGGCTTTGGTGTCATTAAACCATTCCCTTAAAGGCCGCTCTGCAACATATCGCACCTTGTCACGCAAGCTCTCTATGTTTTTCCTGAAATATTCACTCGTCGAATAATCTGGCTCAGGCAGCAGCGATACAACTTTACAAAGCATATCATACTTCTCTGACTTGGCGAACGTCCACCCTACAGATATAGACAGCCGAATGAATTCATCCAATTGCGTGATCCGGTTGTCATCGCTTGCCAAAGTCACAAGGCGCGTGAGGAATTTTCCTGCCAGTTCAATCTTCTTAGTTTCATTCGCCTCATCCTTTAGCATACTAAACCCCTTGTCGAGTCCACTAGCCAAAGCTATACGATTGTTTTTTGACAGCGCTTTGAAATTAACAAACGATGCCAACATTTGTGTTTTTTTCGCATAGGCCCGTCTAGTGGAATTAATAATTCTTAGTACCCATGCAGATGCGTTTAGTTGTATTTCTGTCTCCTCCGGACTGAGTGCTCCCATCCGCGCTAAAGCTTCCCCATCCAATACTTTCTGCAATTGATTGTATTCACCTTTGAGAATATTATGTGCTCGTTGTATCGACACTGCATCATTCAATGTTGGAACAGGTGGCACATTGCCTGTTTGGGCGAACTGTTCCCAAAGTTCATCCTCCCTTTTCTTAAGGGGATTCTTCTCCAATGGAAATCCACCATAAGTACCACCATATGAGGTGAACCGAGGCATCTCAAAGACCTTTCCTTATTGCCTGAAGCACAACTATCGGCAATGTGAATTGCCCAAGTTTTGACACTCGCCCCTTACCATCAAAATATACATCGAAGGTACCTGTCCCCTTGCCATGATCTATTGTTATCCGCAGTTGATAGTCATTAAGTGATTTTGCGGAAACGAGAACGAATCCAGCAGCATCGCTTGCCTCTTTGATGCGGTTCACAGAATCAGCATGCAACTCATTTAGAGAATAAATCGGACTTGCTCCAGATTGGGAAGATTGGCTGTTTATATTGGCGACATTAGATTCTTCAAGAGCAGCCTTAGTTGTCATTCCTACGAGGGTCTTAAGTTCAACATTAAGTTTCTCATCAACGTCCTGCAAATGAATACCTACATTTGTGACAATATTCTTTCCGTTAAATATCAGATCAACATATCCAGCAGGGGAAGCTGTCTCATTTGGGACATTGGTCTTTTCCAGAAAAACCCTATATGCAAACGGGCGAGGCACCACATTAGTGATTTTCCAGTTAAAAGCAGAGACGATTTCTGAAAGAGGCTTCATGGCAACATCATTCGTCGCGTTAACAACTGGATCGTTCTTAAGATTCAATATGTCGGAAAGGTTATCAAAACATGGAGGCGCAATAGCATACAACCGTTCCTTTGCTCGAGTTGTTACAGTATAAGCCCACCTAAAATAATCGTCAGTCTGTCGATTCTGTGCATATCGGTAATCGACCCACACATCCTTCCATTCTCCACCTTGGGATTTGTGCCCCGTTATGGCATAACCATATGTTACGACAGGTGCCCGCAAAAGGACACTTTGTTTCATCTTCTCATCAATCTCTTTACTAGAGCATCCAGGATATCTGGTGCGAATCAGCTTGCGGACTCCGTTGTATAATGCTATTGATGCGTAGTCTTGATTTTCGCGCCAATCGGTAGAATCTATGGGTGTAACATTTACCCAAATCGTAACAGGGTCACGTTCCGACTCATATATCCATGAGACGGTCATCTTACGAAAACGAAATTTGAATTCTAATGGATGTGGAGAATTCTTGACCCGATAGAAGCCAGAGGTCTCGATAGGTGCTTCATTCGACAACGCTTCAACCTTGAGGAAATCGCCATTCATAAACGACTCTTCATAGCCATCCTCCCCGATCAGCACTCTTGTGTTTCGCAAACTCATGAGCCGTTCACCCACGCCAATTTCAACGGCATCACGATGCAAAAGACCTCGAACAAGAACATTATAGTCCCACACGTCATCATTTTTTTGCGCAATGATTATTTTGTCATCCAATCCACTTTCCGGGCAATACTGTTCTCGAAGCGCATTTTCATCAACAATGGTGACATCGGGATGTTCCCTGTATTTAAATAGGTCAAATCTTCCACGAACTAGCCCCGACCTGATTCTCATAGCCTCTTTTAGTATCCCACTATTTGTCTCTTGCCGATGAATGTTGGATAGTTCCATCACAAATGGATTAAAACCAATCAACTCATTAAGCTTAACAGGATCAAGTGCTGGAGGCGTCTTGCACTTTTCACCTACAGGATTAAGTTGGCACGAATCACCAACGAAAATAACAATGTTAGAGCATCCATCATTTTTGATCCCTGAATAAGTAACGAGATCCTCCAACAAAGAACCTGTGCCAAACTGAAATAGTTCATTGTTTTGATGCGACAAAGACACCATCGATGCCTCATCAATTATGATTGCAGCTTCTGGCGGACAGTTCTGCTTTAGTGGAAAGATAAATTCCGAGAATGTATCATCTCCATCCAATTCGGGATGATCTGGAACTTTAAAGATTGATGAATGGATTGTTCGCGCGCTCCATCCTGTTCTTTGTTGCATCATCTTTGCCGCACGGCCAGTTGGTGCCATCAACATCGGATTAAGCCCCAACTCCTGCAATACTGGCAACAGGTGCTTGATAAGCGTAGTTTTTCCGGTACCAGCCGCACCTATAATTAGGAAACATCGACAACCAGAAGAACAGGCCTCTTTGAAACGCTGCATTAACTCATCATTTGAAGTTGCGACATCCGTAGATGCAGATGGCGGGATTGAGATTGCCGAAGTATTCGTCTGCTGTTTGCTTACAACAATTGGCTTAGGCCGCTTCGGAATTCCATTCAAATCCAACACAGCTCTTCGTAATGCCGCAAAAGACGAAATAAACATCCTGACTTCTTTAGAGTCGAAAACGGCTGGCCGATCATGGTCAATAACAAGGCACTTCTCCGTAAATCTGGATGGTCGGTCAACAAAGAACCACATTGGGAACCGTGCTTGGGGTAAGCCATTATCAGGCAAATTCAATTCTGGTCCTAAGCAAATTGCAGCGGAAATCATCCGCATAATATCCAATGAACGATCTTTGATTCCTTTCAAGTGTTGCTGAGAGAAGATTTCGCGTCGATGATCGTTAAGGAAATGGGCAAAACAACGTCGATACGTCATCACTTGCTTGAATGGATTTCCGTACCCGCTACCATCAAGTTCGTAGCCATCTGAACATTGCCAATGACCCTCTGGACTAAGCTCGACCAAAGGCGAATAAACGTACTTGAAATCAATAATGATGAAACGGTGCGGCGTAATAAGCAAAGCGTCTAACTGCTTGCCGTCAACATAGAAATTTAGAAGCAACTTATAGTTCGCGTCAGCAGGGATCAACGCAGACAGCCTTGAGCACAAGTCGGCGGCTTGTTTTGCTTCCGCCTCATGCTCAAAATCATCTTCGATATAAATCTCTAATGCCATGTTGAATACTCCCTTTCAACAACTCCCTACTAACCGCATTACTACGCTACTTTCCACTGGCCTTCGGGCCAAGAAAAACGGGCGACGGAATCACCGAAAGCACTGAATCGCTTGGTGATATGGCGATAACGGCCTATGACAATGCCGGGAGCAAGATCATGGTCTGCCGCGAAACGCTTGACATCAGACAACAAACCGAGCGATGCCACTTCGCCGTTGTATGATGATGGCAAGAGCGTATCTGCGGCGTATGTGTCCGCTGTTTTTTCATCGGGGGAATCCGCCCATGCTTGCCCCGTCAGGAAGCTTGTCTTCTTCTTCTCGTCAAGTACGTGACGCGCTTCATGAAAGAACGAGAACCATATCATGTCCTCCGCACCTGTCCTGAGCGAAAGAAGGATCATCGCTTTATCTTTGTTCACCCATCGGGTCACGCCATTGAGAGGCGCACCGGGTATGGATTTCACATAAACAACTGCTACGCCTGCATCGGCGCACAAGCGGCGTATCTCCAGCAAAGTCTCGCGGCAGACTTCACGTGACGCAAGCGAACGGCACGCGACGAGCGCGTTGCGGAACGCATCCGGCGAGTAAGGCTTGCAGTCTATGCCGTCGGCTTCTATCTCCCCTGCGCGGACAAACGCGGCAACCGCCGCTGGCGATACCTTGTACTTTGGTGAAACGCGAGCTGCTGCAAGAGGCGCCTCCCAGACCTTCTGCCAGGCGGCTCGATTGGCAACGCGGTAGAAGGAAAGCGCGGACAGGAACAATTCAAGTTCCGTCTCGCCGGCAATCCAGCCGCGTTCCTTCATGACCTTTCGCGGTTGTTCCCTGAGCCACTTTCGGTCTTCGTCCAGAAATACATTCCGGCGATTCAGGCGGGTACGATAGTTCGCCTCAAGCGAGTTCCAAAACGCAGCAGGAACCTTTGTGACAGATTCCAACTTCATCGCGAACTCGACGCTGAGCGGTATCTCGGACGATATGAGCCTATGGAGCGTCCCTATCGGCACTCCAAGATGCCGAGCAAACGCAGCCTTGGTCATGCCAAGGTACGCGATGTTTTCTTCAATGGTCTCACCCGGCTTAACAAGATAGTCTGGGTTGAAAGTAAGCAGTTCATTGTTATTCATGGTTATCTCCTTGTCTTTCCCTCATGGGTGTCCTTGACTTCTATGATGCACACGGCCTTGACGGATGCAAGGTCAAGACCGCCGTCCTCCTTGTTCGAGAATTCGCCGCTCGGGCGAAACAGAAGCCGCATGTTTTCCGAAACGTCTACGGAGAAAACGTGGCCATTCGCGGATACAAGTTCATGGCATCGCGGCGGCGGCAGATGCGACACCATCTGGAGAGACTGCGCCGCATCCAGCTCTGCCAAGCGTTGCATCACGCGCTTGCCGACCGCCGCGCCGAAGCTCTTCAGAATAGCTTTCCCGCTGTTGAAAAGCTTCTGCGTCTTCCTGCTATCGTAGAATATCTGCATTTGACCTACTTTGTGGAAAAATCAATATCACAGTATGATACTATTTTCGCTGACAAAGTCAAGGGGGCACGGCGATTTCTTTTGTCAAAAATCACAAACCTGAAATCCCGCCCCGCGGTTTCTGACGCATCGTCAGATGACAGTCCTGCCCCGTTGCGATAGAATCCGCCTATGGGCTTGGCAAAGTGGCTCCTATCTCCCTTTGCCGTGCCATTCGTGCTATAATCGCGCATCTGATGAAAAACGGCGAAAGCGCATACGACAAGGCAATGGCAGACGGCCAACCCGTACGCCCTGCGGCAAGAATGCCGTGGGACGGCGGAGCGCCGTCTCTGTCTGTCAGCATCGCGGAGATATCGCGGTATCTCCGCATCGGCAGACGCATTCCCGACGGCCAGCTCATGGATCGAGTCGTGCGCCTGAACAGGCAGGCGGAGGCTGTCGTGCGTCCAAAGTGCGTGTGGCGGCGTTTCGGCATCTCGGAAGGGGCCATCGTCTCCGGCGGAATACGTCTCCCCATATGCGGCACGCTCGCCCGATACATGGCCGGATGCCGCGAGGCATATCTTGTTTGCGGAACCATCGGCACCGCGTTTGACGCGCTCCAACGCCGGGTCTCCACGCTATCCGGCGCAGATGCGTTCGTCATGCAGGCCATTGGTGCCGCCATGATCGAACGGCTGATGGACAACGCCGAAGAACTCATCAGGCAGGAGCTCGCACCCGGCGAAGAGCTCATATCCAGATACTCTCCAGGCTACGGCACGTTCCCGCTGTCGGCGCAGCGCGAACTTCTGGCCCTGCTTGACGCCCCACTCTCCGTAGGCGTGTCACTTACGGACACCATGCTGATGGTCCCGTCGAAGTCCGTCAGCGCCATAATCGGAATCACCAACAGGAAGGAATCCCATGAACCACATTCCACTTGAAAAAGACGCCATTCTCTTCCTCGACGGGGGCATGGGCACCCAACTGCAGGGGAAGGGGCTCCAGCCCGGCGAGATGCCGGAGGCGTGGAACGTCTCGCGGCCCAAGGATATCCTTGCCGTACATGAAGCGTATTTCAAGGCCGGGGCGGACATCGCATACGCAAACACCTTCGGGGCAAATCCGGCCAAGTACCATGGAAGCGCACCGATAGAGGACGTGATTGCGGCAGGAGTCTCCATCGCCAGGGAGGCGGCCACAACCGTCGGCGGGAAGCGTGGCGTCGCCCTCGACATTGGCCCGACAGGACGTCTCCTCAAGCCATTCGGCGACTTCGAGTTCGATGCCGCCTACGATGCGTTCGCCGAACAGGTCCGCATCGGCGAAAAGGCCGGTGCGGACCTGGCGGTCATAGAGACAATGGGCGACACCTACGAGCTTAAGGCCGCAGTCCTCGCGGCAAGGGAAAACTCTTCCATTCCGATATTCGCCACCGTGGCCCTCGGCGAGGACGGCAAGCTCCTCACCGGCGCAGACGTGGAATGCGTCGCCGCAATCCTTGAGGGACTTAGGGTGGACGCCATTGGGCTGAACTGCGGATTCGGCCCGGATCGGATGCTGCCGTTCGTCAAGCGGCTCGCGGCCTGCACATCCCTCCCGCTGATCGTGAAGCCAAACGCCGGATTGCCGCAGGTAGTTGACGGGAGAACGGTGTTCACCGTAGGCCCGGAGGAATTCGCCAAGGACATTCGCGCACTTGCCGAAGCCGGAGCCTCGATAGTCGGAGGCTGCTGCGGCACGACCCCCGCACACATCGCGGCCGTCAGGGAAGCCCTGTCGGGGTTCAGAAGACCAAGCCGAACCGGATGCCTCCCAAAGACGATGGTGGCTTCGGGTTCTCGCGCCGTGGAGATACCGTTCGACGACTCGATCGTGATCGGGGAACGGATAAACCCGACAGGCAAGAAGAAGCTCAAGGCCGCCCTTACGGAGGGCGACGTCGCCTATGTGCTGCGGGAAGCGGTGTCGCAATCCGATGCAGGTGCGCACGTGCTTGACGTGAATGTTGGCGTACCTGGCATCGACGAAGCCGCTGCGCTCGACTCGACGATACAGGCGGTGCAGGGCGTGACGGACATCCCGCTCCAGATAGACACATCGGACGCAAATGCCCTGGAGCGCGCACTTCGCCACTACAACGGAAAGGCACTTGTCAATTCGGTTAACGGCAAGAAGGAGTCAATGGACGCAGTCCTGCCTCTCATCGCAAAGTACGGCGGCGCCGTAGTCGCGCTCACGCTCGACGAGAACGGGATCCCGCCCACTGCGGAAGGTCGCCTCGCTATCGCCCGCCGGATTCTGGAACGCGGGGCCGAATATGGCCTGAAGCCTTCAGATTTCATTATCGATGTGCTTTGCCTTGCCATAAGCGCCGATGCCGGAAGCGCGAACACCATCCTCCGAGCCTTGCGCATGGTTCGAGAAGAGCTTGGATGCCGTACGTGCCTCGGAGTCTCGAACATCTCCTTCGGGCTGCCAGCGCGTCCGCTGCTCAACGCCTCGTTCTACACCATGGCCCTCGCGAACGGGCTTTCGGCAGGGATCATAAATCCGCTTGCCACCGACATGATGACCGCATACAGGGCCTATCGCGCACTTGCAGGGAAAGACCGCTCATGCTGCGCCTGGATCGAGGCATACAAGGATTTCACGCCGGCCAGCGCAGCTGCTCAAAACCACGCGAAAGGCGGAGCGTCCGCGCCAGCGGCCCAGTCGCCGGACGATTCCGGTCTGACGGAGGCAATACGCCACGGCCTGAAATCCGACGCCGCATCCCTCGCGGCATCCGCGATCAAGGATGGCAAGGCACCTCTCGACGTGATCGGATCCGGCATCGTGCCGGCGCTCGAAGCGGTGGGGAAGGGATTTGAGTCCGGTTCGGTATTCCTGCCGCAGCTGCTCATGGCGGCGGAAGCGGCGGGGGCGGCGTTCGATGTCGTAAGGGGCGCAATGCCATCGCGTGACGGCGAATCGGTGCGTGGCCCGATAATAGTGGCGACCGTCAAGGGCGACATCCACGACATAGGGAAGAACATCTGCCGCGCCCTTCTCGAGAACTACGGGTTCAAGGTGATCGACCTCGGACGCGACGTGCCTCCCGAAAAGGTCGTGGATGCAGCGCGTCGCGAAAATGCGCGGCTCGTGGGGCTTTCCGCGCTGATGACCACCACCGTTGGATTCATGGAGCAGACCGTAAAACTGGTGCACGAGGAACTGCCGGGGTGCAAAGTCACGGTCGGCGGAGCAGTGCTTACGGACGAATACGCCAGGAAGATCGGCGCCGACTTCTACTCGAAGGACGCGATGGAGTTGATGCGGCTCGCCGAGTCGCTATTCCCGAACGGGAATGGAGCCGCAGGCTGAGCCATCGCATCACATGGCGGCCGCGATTGCGGCAAAGAACCGTTCGAGCAGCTTCTCTGACTTGACCGCAGGGGCCGTCTCAAGCGAGCTGTTCACGTCAAGGACGGCGCAGCCCGTCCGGGCCGCATCCACGGCGTTGTCCGCCGAGATGCCGCCCGCAAGGACCACCCGCACTCCGGCATCCGCGAGCGCCGCGGCAAGCCGCCAGTCGGCAAGCGTCCCGGTCCCGCCGGCCCCTGCCGCCGTCCTGCCGTCAAGCAACACCGCGTCAGGGCGGCATCCCGCCTCTGCGCCTTGCCCAACCGCATCTCCGTCACGTCTCCCTTGCGCCACACAAAGTCGGGAAGCACTGCATCCGCCAAGTTGCCACACCTCAAGCCCGGCCCCGTGCAACCGCCGGATTTCGTCCGCACCGTAATCTTCGCCGTGGAGCTGCACGACATCAAGGCGCACCTCCCTGGCGACGCCGATGATCTCCGCGACTGGCGACCCGGTGAACACGCCTACGGTTTTCGCGGTTCCGCGAAGCGCGGAGGCCATCTCGGCGGCGATCGCCGGCGGAACCCGCCGTGGCGACCTTTCAGCGAAGATGAAGCCGAGATAGTCCGCCCCAAGTTCCTCCGCGCGCTTCGCGAACGGAAGACTGTTCACTCCGCATATCTTTATCTTCGGGAAGCTTCCGTTCACACGAGCGGCCTTTCCGACTCCAGTCCGCCAGCGCCGAGCCGCTTCACTACTGCCGAACCTATCACGTACCCGTCGGCATGCCCCCTGACGAGCGCGGAACCCTGTCCGCGCGAGGCGATTCCGAATCCGGCCACGACAGGCATGTCCACGGTCTTGCGGATCGCGTCAAGGCGCTCCGTAAGCTCCGGCGGCAAATCGCCCCGTACGCCAGTGACTCCCTTTACGGTTATTACGTAGAGGAATCCATCCTCCACGCCACGCGCACTCTCGGCAACCCGCTCGAGCGACGTGTTTGGAGCTATCAGCGGAATCATCGTGATCCCATGCGGCTTGAGCGCCGAGAGCAGTTCGTCCCGTTCCTCCAACGGAAGATCGACGGCAAGCACCGCGTCTATCCCGGCCTTCTCCGCCATGTCGGCAAAGGCATCGTTGCCGCACGAAAGGATCACGTTGTAGTAGCTGAACACCACAAGCGGCGTGTCTGGATGCCTTAGCCTTACACGGTACGCAAGCGAGATGGCGTCCTTCAGCGTAACTCCGCCCTTTAGAGCCTCGTATGCGGCGGCTCGAATCACCGCACCATCCGCAAATGGGTCTGAAAACGGTATGCCAAGCTCTATTATGTCCGCCCCCTCGTCGATCAGACGATCCACCGCCCGTTCGCTGTCGGATAGTGTCGGATAGCCGATCGTGAGATACGCCACAAAGGCTGAACGGCCCTCCCTGCGGGCCTTCGCGAAACAATTTGCGATTCTGTCGCTCATTTCCTACTCTCCTGTTTCCTGTTCGGTGCAATTGCGAAGGATGGCAGCCTACAGCATCCCGACCGAGGCCTTGTAGCGCATGATGTTGTCCATGTCCTTGTCACCCCTGCCGGAAAGGTTTACCAGCAGCAGCGTGTCGCGCGAAAGCCCAGGTGCCCGCCTTATCGCCTCCGCAAGGGCATGGCTCGACTCGAGCGCCGGTATTATGCCCTCGAAGCGGCAAAGCATGTCGAACGCCTCCACGGCCTTCCTGTCGTCTATCACCGTATATTCCGCACGGCCCGTATCCGCAAGGTACGCGTGCTCCGGCCCCACGCCGGGATAGTCCAGCCCTGCGGAGACGGAATACGTGTCTATCACCTGCCCGGAATCGGTCTGCAGGAGATACGTCTTCGCCCCATGGAGCACACCTACGCGACCGCCGTTTATCGATGCCGCGTGTTCGCCCGTCGCAAGCCCCTTCCCGCCGGCCTCGACTCCAACGAGCTTCACGCCCTTGTCGTCCATGAAGCCTGCGAACAGACCCATCGCGTTCGATCCGCCGCCCACGCAGGCGATCGCCTGATCCGGCAGCCTGCCGTACTTCGACAGCATCTGCGCCCTCGCCTCGCGCCCGATCACGCTTTGGAAATCCCGCACCATTTCAGGGTACGGGTGGGGTCCGGCCACCGTGCCTATCATGTAAAACGTGTCGTCGCAGTTCGCGACCCAGTCCCTGATGGCCTCGTTCATGGCGTCCTTGAGCGTCGCGCTGCCCTCGGAGACCGCATTGACCTTCGCGCCGAGCATCTTCATCCGCTGCACGTTTGGAGCCTGCCGCTCCACGTCAATCGCGCCCATGTACACTTCGCACGGCATTCCAAGCAGCGCGGCGACCGTGGCGGTCGCCACGCCGTGCATCCCGGCCCCGGTTTCGGCGATAAGCCGCCTCTTGCCCATGCGCTTGGCCAGAAGCGCCTGCCCAATGGTATTGTTGACCTTGTGGGCGCCGGTATGGTTGAGGTCTTCGCGCTTCAGCAGTATCTGCGCTCCGCCAAGATGATCCGACAGCCGTCGGCAATGCGTTATCGGCGACTCGCGCCCCACATAGTCGCGCAGGATGCCGTCAAGCTCGGCGCGGAAGGCCGGGTCCTCCCTCGCCTCGGCATATGCCTTCTCAAGCTCTTTCAGCGGCTCCATGAGCGTCTCGGCGACGTACTGTCCGCCGTATATTCCGTAATGTCCATTTGCCTTCATTCCATCAGCTCCTTCAGTTTGTTTCCGGGATTGTCTTCCCTCATAAGTGTTTCGCCAACAAGAAAGCCGTCAGCCCCCGCATCGCGAAGCGCGCGAATGTCGGCGGCGGACCGTATTCCGCTTTCGGCGATCCGAACCACGCCGGACGGTATCCTGCCGATCAGGGCTGCCGTTATCGAGGGGTCGGTGCGGAACGTGCGCAGGTCCCGGCAGTTCACTCCCACCACCCTGGCGCCGGCGCGGACGGCGCATTCGATCTCGTCCAGCGTGTGCGTCTCGACAAGCGCCTCCATGCCGTAGCCGTGTACGCACCCGATCATGGAAGCAAGCCTCTTTTCGTCCAGCACGGCCGCGATCAGCAGCACCGCATCCGCGCCACACGCCCTGGCCCGCAGCACCTGGTACTCCGTAGTGACGAAATCCTTGAACAGTATCGGCAAGCCGCTGACCGACCGGGCAATGCGCACGTTCTCCTCGCTGCCAAGGAACCGATGCGGCTCGGCAAGCACGGAAAGCGCGGCGGCGCCGGCCGCATCAAGTTCCTTCGCCAGTGCGGCCGGATCGAAATCGCGCCTTATCAACCCCTTCGACGGACTCGCCTTCTTCAGTTCGGCGATCACGTGGATGCCATCGCCGCGAAACGCCGCCGCGAAATCACGCGCCTTCGCCGCCATTTCCACATCCTCGCGCCTCAATGCGCTAAGCTCTTCAAGAATATCCATACCGATTTGCCTTATGCCTTGCCAGTAGAGAAAACGAAAACGGCCTCGCTCGATTGGAGCGGGGCCGCCGACCGGATATGTGATCGCCTCAACGGGCTGCACTTGTTCCGGGTGCACACGCGCACGCTCCGATCTCAAGACCGAAGTTGCGCCACCACCAGTACTGGAACATGCTGTTCATAAACCAATTGCAGAAACGGGCGCGGATTATACCACACTCCCCAATCCGAACGCAATAGGCGATTTCCGATTTACGATTGCATTTGGTGATTGGGGCATTTAATGATTTAAAGAATGGCCGTGTAGAAGTGTAGAGATGTAGATGATAGTTGGTAGTTGATAGTGGGTAGTGGGTAGTTGGGAATTTACGATTTTTCGATTTAGTTGGTAGTGGGTAGTGGATAGTGCCGTAGCGACGGCGCCCTCGTCGTCGTGCGTTGCGCGGGAATGGACTGATTTCGGGAGGGCGGTTGGCAGATACGATGGCGAGGGCGCCATCGCCACGGGAGGGTCGCACCCCTCTTGCGACACCATGCGCGGCTCGTTTCGTTCGGGGGATATGTCGCCACGATACCAGCGTGTGGGGATACAGAACTACCATCCACCTGTCTACCGACTACCCACTACCAACTATCATCTACCAACTACCAACTCAATCACAAATCATCGTGCGGACATACAACCTCATCCAGCAAGCCTGCGGCATTTTTCGTCGTAGGCACGATGAAAAGCGCTCGCGGATGCCCGGATTCGGGAACGAGATAGGCCGTCGTGGAAGACGATGCCCTGACGCCATCCGGCAGCTTGCCCGCGAACGAGACTCGACCCGATGTGGCGACGGACATCTTGACGTCAGGGAAGTTCTCGGCGTCAAACACCCAATTCCTCCAAGGCTCCAAAACCGGCCACCAGTCAAACAGCCCATCCACCATAGGCTCCCGCGACTTCGCCGAATAATCCTTCCATATGCCGCGATGGAGCATTAGCGCCGCATCCGCCACATCCGCCCCGTTCGCCTGCGAGCAATTGATGCGGCTCACTTCCTGCGTGACACATTCAAGCGGAGGATCATATGGCCAGGACATTCCCAGCGACTCAGCATGGGCCCGTGCATCCTCCTCCATGATCCAGGCATCCGGGAAGCGATAGGCGACGATGTCCGCCATCCAGCCCGGCGTCACCTCGATGCGCAAGTCGCGCAGCATCCTTCCGCTCTTGGCCATCACATCGAGCGCAAAGAGGCGATTCGTCTCGATATCGTCATCGATGAACTCGGTGTAGCCAGATGCCGAGAACGTCCAGTTCGTGCCGCAGAGTCCGTACTTGCCGGAGACCCTGCCGTTCGCCGCTACCGTCATCGAAGCCGCACCTACGATGTCGCCCATCTGCACCGCGCCGTCGAACGACCCGACCGCCCACGTCGGCAGAGGCGAAACCGCAATCTCCACAACGAACGTCCTCGCGTTTCGTCCCGCTGTCGTCACGGTGAACTTCGCGACCGAAGGCTTGACGTTGTCGCTCTTGTCGACCTTGGAAGCAGTCGTCGGAACGCCAACGACCGAGTACGCCCTTGTCGCTCTGTCCTGCACGAGCTTGAGTCCGGCAGGGAGTCCGCTCGCCTTGACCGTCGTCTCGGAAAGTCCGCCCGATACGACAGGCCAATCCACAGCAACGCCGCAGATCAGATTCGTCGCAAAGGCATCCTCCGCCGACAGCGGTACGCCGTCGAGGTCGAGCGACACCGCCTCGATGTCCTCTTGGTTCGTGATGAACTTGGCAAAGTACGTGACGCTTCCGTCCACCTCGGTTATCACCGTCTGCCGCGCATCGTTCTTGGCGGGCCGCGCAGTCCGGTCAACAATCAGGGCCGGTGTCTTGGCCACAGGCTGCCCAGATAGGTCGATTTCTCCTGCATTGCCGTCCTTCGCCCCATACCACCCCTCAAACACATATCCCCTGTTCGCGGTCGCACGAAGCGTGACCTTCTTCCCTGCGGGACAATAGCCGCTACCTGTCACCTTGCCGCGATCCGCAAGGTGGGCGAGTCCGCGAACGTACGGGATGCGGTCGAAGAACGCGATGATGTCGGCGTCATCCGTGACAGCCACGCTCCAGCTCGCCTTGTCGCTCACGACGTTCGTCACGCCGTCCTCGACCTCGCCCCATCCGGCGAACGCCCAGCCGGGACGCGCCGTCGCCTTGAGCGATGCCTTGCACCCGGTATAGTACGAGCCCTGTCCCGTAGTGAAGCCGCAAGGCTCACCTGAGCCATCCATCGCCACACACGCGATGGAGAGCGCGCAGTCCGGGACGCCCTTCTTCGTCCGTACCGTGGTCTTGCCCTGCTTCGCCGCATAGTCCGCAGCCGCGTTCGCGTCGCGGATCGTAACCGTGCAGCAGGACGCATCGTCGACACCCATGCCCTGCGCATTTGCGAGCTGCAGGGTGAACAGCTCTTCATTCTCAACAGCCCTGTCCGCCTTGACGGGAATCGTGATCGTCTTCGCGCCGATCTCGCCCGCCGCCCATGTAAGCGTGAGCGGGAACTTCACGCCGCCCTTCGGCGTCGCGCCGTCCACCTTGGCGTTCTTCAGGTCGAGATCCGCCGCCGAAGCCGTCTGGTAGGCGAGATACACCTGCACGGACACCGCGCGCTCCGCGCTACCACCGCGAACCGAAACCGTCACCGTACCGCCCTCGTCCACCGCGACCTCCGGTTCCACGAATCCGGCCTCCAGCGTGCGGGCGACCGTGTTCCACCAGGAGGGGTCCGTCTCGATCGGCTCGTTGTAGTCGAATACGATGGAGGCGGAGTTGCCGATGCGCACACCGTGCGGCGCATCGTCGCGCACCTTCACGCGGTAGGTGAGGTGGCCCTCGCCCCGGAACGTCTCGTCGTTCGGCGGAAGGAAGCCCGCGAAGACGTCCTCCGGCCATCCCGTCGCCGTCGTCGGATCGACGATGCGGAGGTACCATTCGGCAATCCCCGTCTGCTCGTCGAGCGTGAGCTGCGTGCGGACGAGCGTGTTCGTGCCCTTCATCACGGCCTCGCTCGTGCCGTTCCGCTTGCCGGAGAGGCCGAGGTCGATCTGGTTGTTGAACGCGACCTCGCCCATCTCGAACGTCGACCAGTCGAGGTATTCGCTCAGCGGGTTCGTGACCCGCACCTCCTGCGCCGCCGCCGTCGCGTCCGCCCGGTTCTCGAAGTAGACGGTGTACGTCATCCACTCGCCCGGCTTCACGTACCGTTCCGTCTCCGGATCGCCCAGCCCCAGCGGCCCGCTCATCTCGTTCGGGTCGCAGGACTGGGGCTGGGTGACAGATACCTCGTCATCAACAGTGCCATCATCATCTGGAACTTCAGTTTTCTGATATGTGACAACAACTACATCAGAGATATGGATTCTAACGTTAAACGACTTTGCCATCCCATATCGCTCCAACATCATTGCCCACCAGCCAAGATTCTCATTTGTTCGCTTTTCTTCTTCGTCAAAGTCATAGCGGTCATTTATCGTTAGTGTCAACGGAATACCGTATGTAATCGTGTCATCAGTCTCATCGATCTTTTTAGGGGCACCAGACACAGAACAATCTGTTCCATGTGTACTCCTTATGGCCCAGTATAATGGAGATGCAATCGGCAAGATCCTATTGCCTCTACCAAAGTGTGGTCCAGTGTATGAGGCCGAGAAACCAGAAATGCCATCTATACCGACGTCTTTCAAGTCGTTAGCAATTCTCTCTTTAACACTTGAATATGAAACCGTACTTGGTAGGACATCAGACTTTATGACGTTAGCCAACACACCCCAATCGCTGTATGTTTTTGCCGTTCCCGTTCCATTCAAGAAATGATTCAACAATTCTCCGGCATGGACATATACCGAGGACAGAACCCATACATTCGCCGCGCTTCTGAGCAACGCCTTGTTGAAAAGCAATTCCGCCATCGTACATTCACGAACAGAGGATTTAAGCAACATCTTACCAATTAAGGGATTTGCCAACAAGTTTCTATGTACGGACATGGCACCCCCACTCTCTTCCTCGTTGATGTCAAATTCAACATCACCTACGGTGGCGGTCAAATTCAGAGTCCCAACAACGTCTCCGAGCATCGTCTCTACCGAGTAATTACCAGGAGGAAGCCTAACGGAATACTGATTGTTCGAAACCTGTGCGATAGTCCAATACGATCCGTCAGAGGCGTAAAATACGAAACAAGGTTGTAACCCACATTCATCACCAATCAAACCACCAGAAACGACTCCACGCACGACTACACCCTGTTCGGCAGAAACCACCTTAGTACTTATAATTTCACGGACTGTTGACATGGTGGATGCGATATTCATCCCGGAAAACGCGACATTGCTTGCTTCATCCATCCACATCAATGAAAAGTACCCTTGCTCATCTGTCTTAACATTAAATCCTTCCGAAGTGGACACCGATATTCCCGCCATACCAGAACCAAACTTATCAACAACTCTGGCCTTGACAACAGAATACTGCGCCATGTCAATCTCTACAGACTGGGATATACCCGACTTGATTTCTACATCTCTGGATGCGACAACCAATCCGTTAAAGGTCGCCTTAACAATCCACGATCCAGGCGCAAGAACCGCGACACGAGATTGCTCAGGTGTAACACCTACCATTTCAGCTGACTCTTCGTAATCTTTCGAAGTCATTGATACGTGCAGCCCCCCTTCAACACCCCGTGGATTCGATATCGTAACGGACAACCTCCCACCTTCTTTGTACGATACTGTCTTACAGACGGCTTCTCCGTCTGCAACAATGACGTCCGCGTCGTCAATCTCGACTTCTGCCATTCTCAAAATGTATTTTCCCGATTCCACGCTAGAAAACGCAAATGCCCCGTTGTCTCGTACTGGAACCGTGGCGTAGAGATTCGTACTCCCAGGGGAGACCGCATACAAGGTGATCGATGGTGTTTCGCCCCTCTTACGAGTTTCATAGTTCGATATCTTACCACTAACGGTCCCTATTCCACCAGTTACGCAGGCAGTCATCATTCTAACTAGATATGGAAGCGAACTTCTTGAAGATTCTTCAAGTTGATTGGTCTTGAACCAGTCTGAAACCAACGCTCTGAAATCACCCCATTTGTTGCCGACAATATTTCGGAAATGCCTTTTTTCATCTTCGTCCTGCAAATTGTCCAGCATGGAAACGAACGAATCAAACTCAAGGCGTTCGTTATCCTTGAACACATGAAGGCGTAACCTATTATGTGAAAGCACACCCATGCTCTTGAAAAAGAACGGAATCTTATAAATCACTCCGGGCTTTAAGGAAGTTTGACCGGATTCGCCCCAACACAACATGAACAGCGATGTCTTCCATCGTTCTTCACAAAAATCAAACTGGCTACGGAACAACACATGATCGTCTGAGCGAATAGACAACATCTGAAACGGGGCATCTGTATTCCCAGTATTAGTGAGTTCCACATATCCGTTCATCACTCGCCCTTGCCGCATTGATTCTGGAACCACCAATCTTGCAGAAACTTTCCAATTCCCCTTCACGGTCGCCACACTGACCGCGTCTGGGAACTCCGCCATGTTCTCGTCGCTTGCTACACGCACGGTGTAGGACTGACCCGTAGTGAGCGTCGCACAGTCAACTGTGGTAATGAGGTTACCGAAGGCGTCTTTCCGTGGTACGCTGAGTACAACACGCTCTGCCGTGTTGACAAGCACAACTTCGTTCATTCTTTCAAAGCCAGCTCCTGTTATGGTGAGGGTCACTTCGCCGCTCGACGGGAGCGTGTTGGGAGAGACGCCCGTGATGACGACTTGGCCCTCCTCCAGCGACAGGTCGTACTCCGCGCCATCGTCGCTCTCCATCGAAACGTAGACATCCGTCACGCCATCGGGAACGCGGAAGATGGCATCCTGTCCGTTGGAGGTGAGCGTACCAGATTTCTGGTTGCCCGTCGGCACGAAGCCGAAGCCCCAGCGGATTGTCACCCCGGCGGGCACCTTGATGCGCACCATGCGATTGCCGCCCGTCTCGGGCAGTGTGATCTTCTTCACCGTCGGCGCACCCGCATTGATCACGCCCTCTTCGCCCTCGTTCTCGATTTCCTTGACCGTCACCTCGACGCCGCCCGCGCCCACGAGCGCGTTGTTGGCGGTGAGCGAACCTTCGAAGATGTCGTGGTAGCTGTTCACGTTCACCTTCGGGTACCACGTCCCCTCCGCCATCGCAGGGACGGTGAAGTAGCCCGAGCAGAAGACGCTGCCGCCGACGGCGATCGCGCTCTTCGTCGTCTTGTCGCCGAGGACGACCTCGCGCCCGTCCTGCGAGACGAGCGAGACCGCATCGCGCCACGTCGCGTCGACCGGAGCGCCGCCCTGGTTGCGCACCTCCCACTTCACGAACAGGAGCTGCCCCGGCGTCGCCGTCGTCTCCGTCCGCACCGCCTCCGGCACGAGGTCGATGTCGCTCGTGACGTCGCGCGGCATCACCTCGCAGATGCCGATGTCCGCAAGCGGCCCATCGGTAAGCTCGGTGTCATTCGTCCGCCCCGTGAACGTGATGCGCGGCTGACCGAAGTAGTCCAGCTCCGGCGCGGCCGACGAGTCCGCCGCGTCCACGCACGGCGAGCCCTCGCGGATGCGGAAGTCGCCGTTCGCCGGATCGACGAAGAGCGGATCGCCCCAGATGTTGCCGTTCTTGCCGACCCGATCACAGGTTTGCAATTCATACCCATCTGGATTATAGAACAGCGAATTGGAAATCTTTACCGCATCACGAAATTGAGGATTGGTGTAGGATGCATTCGCCGTCTCACACCATCCAAGCCCGCATTCAGCAAATATGCAGTTTTTATAAACAGGATTTCCAGACCAATGCGACCAATAGCAAAGCCCCACATTATTGCCATAGAAAATGCAATTCACATACTCGTTCTGGGATCCACGATATGGAGCCGTCGCCCACCCAGTATCCATGACAACAGTATTGGTAGCCGCAATGAACCCGCCCCAGTTCCATAGACCATCATATTTGGCGTGGGCAACGACACAGTTATTGAGCATCAAACGGCCAGATCCCTGTGTCTGAACGATACCGCGCTCACTGTCTGGCCCCGCATACATCATGGTCGTGTATTCAAATTCAGCAGTCCCATTAACCCATATCCCTTGCCAATCGCCACCAGCAGGAGTGGAAGCGTCTCCATCTTCATTACTGTCTCCACCGTAACTGTCATCCTTGATTGACGTTATTATTATTGGGGCGATACGTGTCCCTTTCGAAATCAGCCGTCCACCAGCCGACACGTTGATTCGAGCATTCTGCTCCATCTTCAAGACCGTTCCGGCGGGGATCGTGAGCGTCGCGCCGTTCGCGACCGTGAACGTACCGCTCACGCGGTAGGTGCTGCCCCTTGAAAGCCTTTTCGCATCGTTCAATGTACCAGTGAGTGTCGTATTATACGTGATGTAGCGGTATCCCGTAGTCTCATCATCGCTTACCACGCCAGAAATGGCGTACTCGCCAACCACCGGCTGCGTTGCGCCGCCGTCGAACAGCATATCGCCACCAATCGTATCATCATTGACATGCGTAAAGATGACACCTTTCGCATTGCAATGTGCATTGCTTGAGACCGTCAACGTTGTTCCCGGCAGAAACTTCACAACCGTCCCCGATTCAATGTCCAGGGTCATCCATTTGGGGATCGTGACATCTTGTGCAATCAGATGCACCTTGTCGGCTTTCCATGTCGCCGTGTACACCAGATTAGTCCAAACCATCAGTACGCCATTCGTCTCAACCGAGACGACTTCCTGCCCGAATGGCAAAATGCCACGATGCACCTCTACATCGTTATCAAACACCACGAAATCAGCCGTAAGCGTCTCATCGCCCGATGTATGTGAAAGCGTTATTCGTCCAGGCCGTTCTGTGGATGTATCCCACAATATATTCCCCTCACCGCTTTCTGTTGCGAGAATTTTGTCCCCAACTTTAATCGTTGCCGTCTCGCCTCCATTCCACTGTGTCGAATACGTCAATCTTTCGCTCTCTCTAGCAATACGCACACCTCTCAATCCACGTGTATTAATTGGCATTCTGACACACGATTTAACAACGCCGTCACCCCTAATTTCACCACCCACAGCCCCTGCAGAACAGCAAAGGCGGAAGCCGGTGGAGTTATCACTAAACCACGGTTCGAAGTAATTGCGAACCGCGGAGCGGCAGAACGAGGCGTCGCTGCGGCAGCAGCCGCCGCGCGCCACACGGCAAGGATCCGAAGACGACGAACCACGGGAAGAACCCGAAGCCAAACCAACAGGATCCGTAACCGCACCCATCGCATAGCGTTCAAACCAGTCAAGACACCATTCGTCTACATTACCGTGCATATCGTAGAGTCCCCAAGCGTTTGGCGTGTAAGATCCGACCTTCGTGTGCCACGACGAATACCCGCCTCTGCCATCATTCCAATTGTAGGAATACCGCCCTACGTCATCCATCGCGGCATCCTGATCCGTATTCGACAGATCGCGGCCGTTGTTGAGTGCCGTCATCGTACCGGCACGGCAGGCGTATTCCCATTGGGCATCCGTGGGCAGATCGAAGTTGAGCACCGTGCAGACACGGATCTTGCCGAGGAACGAATCGGCGTCCACCTCTGCATGTGATGGCCAGTTCGTGCCTATAAGCGTCCCACGGATGTCATTGTAGGAGACACACTCCACAGGTCGCGTGTCACCTTTGCGATATGATGGATTCGTCCCTATCACGAGCGCATACTGTCTCTGTGTCATCTCGAAGACGCCCATGTAGTACGGTTTCGTGAGCGTGACGGAATGTTGCGTTTCTCCCGTCCACCAGCGCCCCACTTCGTTCGTCGGGCTGCCCATCATGAACGTTCCTGGTTCGATTCTCCTGAGTACAAGTTTGTCCGTCTTGTACTCGTCAGTCCAACCGCCCTCCGGGACTTGGTTCAAGTAGGAGACTGGATATGAAATGGCTTTGGGGCCTTCGGAAAGGTCTATAACGAGATAAAGCGCACCTCCCAATACCCCTTGCACTTCAATGGCAACATTAGTTGAGGCAACGTTTGGATTATCCACGCCACAATCCCAAGTAAGCCGATGCCGACCCGCGCGAACAGTCAATTCTCCAACATTCGTACTCACATTGTCTGCGCAGTCAACGGTTCTCACCGAAAGTGTCTTGCCATGCTGCAAATCCTTCGCGGTCACATACAGGCTGACATTCGTCGTCGGATCATCGCATTGCACCTCAACATCGATATCGACCTTGCCATTCCATGGATAACGCTGACGGCACGACACATTTGTGACATTCAAATACGTCTCTGCCGACGCAAGCATCGCGCATAGCGCTACAAACATGCACAAAAACCGTTTCATCATTTCCTCTCTTTCAGTTTTAATCCTGAGTCGCCTGCAAAACCCGGACGCGCAGGATTCGCCCGCATGCGCGAAGGTTTTGCAACGACCTCGTTCCTTGATCCCCACGAACGGAAGACGCGGCTGCGAAAAAGAAAACGCGTGCCTCGTTTCCGTGTTTTACTTGAGGCACCGCTAAGAGCCCGCACAGATACAGGGAAGACGGGCACGCAAAGCACGGGATTGTGCCAAAACACAATCCTCGCCTTGCGCTGCCACATCCCTCGATTCTGTGCTGAAAATTAGCGGTTTTCAAGTTGACCGTGAGATGTGCAAACGCACATTTGTCGGACGCGATATTCGTAAGGGCCTCGCGCCCAAGCCAAGAAGCTTTCTCTTCGCTCTCCCGCCGCCTTCGTCCATCGGATTTCATACGATGGACACCTCATTGCGGGAAAACGGGCGAATTGTATCATATTTCACGCGATGCGGAGGCAAAGAATTTAAGATTTATGATTTTCGATTTACGATTGCATTTGGGGATTGGGGCATTTAATGATTTAAAGAATGGCCGTGTAGAAGTGTAGAGATGTAGATGGTAGTAGGTAGATGATAGTTGGTAGAGGGTATCATGCGTCGTCTGCCCCCGTAGCGACGGCGCCCTCGCCGTCGTGCGTTGCGCGGGAATTGACTGATTTCGGGAAGG
>SAMEA104315424__coassemble_382_pt1 | contig 52262 bp, 35 predicted proteins | sample SAMEA104315424__metabat2_low_PE_034 | metagenome-assembled genome bin SAMEA104315424 (sample SAMEA104315424) | gut metagenome | biome: Monkey gut; feature: monkey-associated habitat; material: faeces | place: China | collected 2013 | reverse complement strand
ACGCTCGCAGGCGGTGCGGCGCAGGTGAAGAAGATGGTCGTCGGTGCGGGCGAGAAGGGACGCTGCCTCGTCAACCTGTGCGCGGGCAGTTCGCTGTCTGTGGGCATGGTGTCGGGTGGCAAGGCGACGGACACGCGGTTCAACGCCGTGGGCGGGACGCTGAAACCGCAGTCCTCTGCCGAGAGCGTGCCGGACTGGTTTGCGGGCGTTCCCGTCACGGTCGGCGCTGGCGGTCTCGTCGTTGACACGGATGGCAAGACGGCGACGCTTGCCGCGTCGCTGTCCGCTTCGCGTCTTGTGGCGGCGAACCTCGCGCATCGGTGGAGCTTTAATGGCAATTTGGCGGATTCCGTTGGCGCACAGGACGCGACGGCGGCGGGTGCGCAGGCGGACAAGATTTCGTTCGCGGACGGCGAAGTGCGTTTGCCGGGACTCGGCAAAGGACAGGCCACGCTTGCGCTCGGCGCGGGCATCGTACCGGCGGGACTGGATGGCGTGACGGTCGAGCTGTGGGCGACGCCCGAAGAGACGCGTAGCTGGTCGCGCGTCTTCACGGCGGCTTCGACGGATGGTGCGCAGACGCTGTATCTCGCGTGGGCGAATGACCAGAACGTCGAGAGGGGCGCGTTTTGCCTGAAGGCGAACGGCGAGACGCTGTGGAGCAATACGTCGGATTTTGCGCCGCTCGCGTTGAGTCGGAAGTGGCATTTCGCGTTCGTCTTCGCGAAGGCCGATGCGGGATGGACGGTGACGGCGCTGAAGCAGGATCCGCGCACGGGATTCCGCGTACAAAGCGAGACGAAGACGATTGCGGCAAGCGACTGGGATCCGGCGAGCCTGTTCAGTGGCTCCTTCAATCTTGGCTATTCGGCCAACGACGCGGACGCCTGTGCTCGCTATGACGAGGTGCGCGTTTGGAAGGTCGCCCTCACCGAAAGCGAACTGCTGGAGTCGGCGACACGCGGGCCGGACGCGGACTTTGCAACGCCGCCAGTGCTTCGCAAGACGGGCGACGGGACGTTTGCGCTGTCGATGGCGGCGACCTATGCGGGCGCGACGGAGGTGACTGCGGGCGCGGTGGCTTTGTCCGCACCGGAAATGCCTGTTCACCGGTGGCATGAGACCATTGACTTGCCTGGCGGCGCACATGGTACGGCGTACAAGTCGCTTGGCAAGGGGGTGTTGCCGACGACGGAGGCCGGCTTCACTATAGAACTCTGGGCCACGCTACGTGCGGCACGCAATTGGTCGCGTCTCTTCACGTTCTCCGATGATGATAACGCGAACGGCTTCTTCATGACATGGGTGAACGGCACGGACAACACGCGAGACATGATTGGCTTGCGCCAGCAGAAAACGACAACGACTGTCGGCGCTCAAATGGCGCCCTATGAACTGGATACGCCCTATCACGTTGTTGTCGTCTGCGCGAAGGTTGAAGGTGCTTGGAAGTTCCGTTTCTACAAGCAGAACGTCCGCACGGGCGATCTGGAGAAGACCTACGAAATGGTGACGCCTGACGGCTGGACTCCATCATCGCTCGCCGCATGCGCCTTCAACCTTGGCTGGTCCACGGACAACGGGAACGACGATGCGGAGGCGCGCTACGACGAGATCCGCATCTGGAATCGCGCGTTCTCCGAAACTGACGTATTGGCGTCTGGACGCGCGGGCGCGGATCGTTTGCCGTTCTTTGAACAGGCGGACGCGGCGCGTGGTGCCTTGCCCGAGGCGACCGATCTCGTGGTGGCGGACGGGGCGGCGTTCGCGCTCGGCGGCGCGTCCCAGACGGTCGCGTCCCTGTCGGGTGCGGGCGCGGTGTACGGCGCGGGTACGCTGACGGCGACGGCGGGCATCTTCCCCGGCGGCAAGGGCGAAGTCGGCGTGCTGACGCTGGGCGCGGGTGCAACGCTTGTCGGCACGGTCGCGTTGGACGTGTCGGCGGAGGGCGCGAGTGACGCGCTGGCGTTCGAGGCCGGCGGAACTTACGACGTGTCGGGGCTGCGCTTGACGGTCGCCGATCCGGCGAAGCTCGATAAGGCAAAGCGGTATGTGGTTTTGGGGACGAACGGCGCGACGTTGAGCAGTGAACCTGATGTGTCGGCCTTGCCCAAAAACTGGGAATTGCGGTTCCGCGACAACATCGGCCAGATCGTCTATCGTCATGGGCTGACGATCCTGCTGCAATGATATCGTATGCCTGACTGATCAGTACGTAGCGGTCTGCGCCGAGGATGAATTCATACAGGGAAGTGGCAATTCGTCACTTCCCTGTATAGGTATAGACCATCGTATGACCGCGTTTGGACATCTTCAGGAACTTCTTCTGCTCAAGATCCTTGAGATCCGTTCGCGCGGAATTCAATGCCACCGAATGCCATTTTGCATGCTCCGCCGCAGAATAGACGTATCCGGGATGGCGACGGGCGTGACAGATCAAGTCAAGTTGCCTTCTGTTCAGTACACCGCCCAGAAGGTTCTCGATTTCATTGGCAGTCCTCTTGTCCCCCCATGTTCCAATAAGCGTGTCCATCTCGTTTTTTTGACGAGCAACGACAGGGTCTGCCATTCCTTCAATGGATGGGGGCGTTTCCAGGCCATGATCGGCTACCCACTCAAAGATGAAGAGGATTTCACCATTGAGGCTGCGATGATTAGACTTCGCCCGCGTTTTCAGGGACGTCAATGTTCGCGAAGACAAATTCCTCACTGTTAAGCATGGCATATTGACAACTCCGTTTTGAAACTGTTTTGCAACTGATTCGGTAGTATGGCATATATCGGGCGTGAAATCAAGGGGGCGAGAACCCAAGTTTACTTTTGCAACCCGCACTCTGCGTGGTGTGGCAATGCCGAACAGCCTTTTGTGGTATAATTGCGGGCAATGAAATCAGTCACAATAGAATACCGTGTGCCGTACGCCGATACTGACCAGATGGGAGTTGTATACTACGGCAACTATCTCACGATATTCGAGAGAGCCCGAAATGAGCTTATGAGGGCCTTCGGCTACACGTACCGGGAGTTCGAGCGCGATGGCTGCGCTCTTCCGGTCACGCATGCCGAGGTGCGGTACAGGCATCCCGCGAGGTATGACGACCTCCTTGAGGTCAAGGCCTACGTGGCCGAACTGAAGGGAGTGCGCGTGGAGATCGCCTGCGAGGTGAGGCGCAAGGGAGATCCGGAGCTGCTCGTATCCGGCTCCACGAGGCACGCTTTCGTGTCCACGGCGACGTTCCGCCCGATTCCGCCGCCGCAGCGCTTCCTCGATTCCATAGGCATGGGGCAGGATCCGGAAGGTAAATGATAATAACCGTTACAGATCCATGCCGGCCATTGCCGCTCGATATAGATCCCGAACGCCCGCTTGAGGTCGAGGTGGGGTGCGGCAAGGGGCGGTTCCTTACGGGGCGCGCCGCCGCCAATCCCGCTATCGACTTCCTCGGCATCGAGCGGATGCTCGGCCGGGTGCATTCCTTCGACGACAAGTGCCATAGGCTGAAGATAGCCAATGCGCATGTACTCAGGCTGGAGGCGCTTTACACGTTCTGGTACCTTCTGCCGGCGCATGGAGTGAAGTCCGTGTACGTGTTCTTCCCCGATCCATGGCCGAAGAAGCGTCACCACAGCCACAGGCTTTTCGGTCCGCTGTTCCTCAAGGCTCTGTGGAAGCGTCTTGAGATGGGGGGACGGCTTGAGTTCGCGACCGACCACGAGGAATATTTCCGCTATGTGACGGAGGAATGCTTTCCTCCATACGAGGGAAGGGCCATCGGCGGCGGCGATGCTGCGCCGCTGTTCAGGCGCGTCAAGCCGATGGAGCGTGGGCCTGAGGCCTGGACTGAGTTCGAGACGCGCTTCCGCAGCCAGGGGCTTCCGATATATTCCGCCGCGTGGGAGGCGGTCGCACATGAAGACTACGAGCTTGAGCCGATGAAGGTCGCGCCGGAGGATGAGCCGAGGGCGGGGATACCTCGCCGTATCGGCAGGGAATTCGTTCAGGAGTGCGAAGGATGAAATACAGGCTGCGTTCCGTGTTCCGCTCCATCCAAGGGGAAGGACGGAATACCGGCAGGCCGGCGACTTTCATCCGGTTTGCCGGCTGCAACCTTAACTGCCCGTGGTGCGACACGCAGAAGACCGCCACGAAGACGCTTTCGCTCTCCGAGCTGATGTCGGAGGTCCGGCGTTTCGGCAACAGGATGGTGATCGTGACCGGCGGCGAACCGACGATCGTGCCCGGCCTCGCCGATGTGCTTGAGGCACTGAAGAAAGATGGCCGTTGGCTTGCCCTGGAGACTAACGGGTTGCGGGACATCCCGGAGCTTGCGCTGTTCGACTACATTGCCGTGTCGCCGAAGTTCTTCTACTCATCCCGCTACGTTGACCAGGCGATGGTCCGAAAGGCGGATGAGGTGCGCATCGTCGCGGAGAACGAGGATATGGTCGCGTTCTGCCGGAAGATGCGCGGCAGGATACAGGCGAAGGACTATTTCATATCGCCACTTGAGGAGGGCGGACGCATCCACTACAGGCGGGCCTTCAACCTGATGCAGAGGCTTAATTCCCCGAAACTGCGCGATGAAGAGGCCCCGTGGCCGCCATGGGCGCTTTCAATCCAGACGCATAAGGTCCTTGGGGTCAAATGACCATGAAGTGGTTCCTGTACAACGTGCTGTTCACGGGTGCGTATTGCGCGATGATGCCGTCGTTCCTTCTCAGGATGAAGCGCAGGGGCGGGTATCGCGCGCGTATCGGAGACCGTTTCGCGAGGTATCCGGCGGACGTCCTGGACAAGTTCGGGGAATGCCGGTCCTCAAGGCTGTGCGTATGGATACATGCGGTGAGCGTTGGGGAGGTGCATGTCGCCGGGCAGCTCATGAGGGCCTTGCGTGAGATAGAGCCGGATGTCAGGTTCGTGTTCTCCACCACCTCGTCCACCGGCTGGCGCACGGCCGAGCAGGTGGTGACGGCGGACGATGCGCTGATATACAACCCGCTTGATTTCCCGTGGCTGGTGCGCAGAGCCCTCGATCAGGTGCGGCCCCAGGCCATCATCCTGACGGAAACCGAGATATGGCCGAACTTCATTCGCGAGGCGGCAAGGCGCAGGCTGCCGATATTCCTCGCAAATGCCCGCATATCCGACCGCAGCGCGCCACGGTACAAGGCGTTGCGCTGGTTCTTCGGCGAAGTGTTCCGCTGCTTTACGAAGATATACGCGCAGAGCGATGCGGATGCGGAGCGCCTTGTCGCGGCGGGGGCGGATCCGTCGTCCATCGATGTCACCGGGAGCTTCAAATTCGATGTGGCCAGGCGCAACCCCGCGAAAGAGGCTGAAATGCGCGCGTGGATCGGTGGCGGCAGGGTGCTTCTTGGCGGAAGCACATGGCCCGGCGAGGATTTGGCCCTGCTTCGGCTGTATCGGAGCCTGCCGCAGGACGTCAGGCTTGTGATCGCGCCCCGGCACTTCGAGAAGGCCGATGCCGTGGAGGCGAACATCCTGAATGCGGGCTTTCGGTGCATTCGGCGCTCGCGGGGGGACACGGACACCCTGCGCGGCGATGCCGCTCCGGCGGATCCATCGTCCGGACGGGCCGTGTACCTTGCGGACACCACCGGTGAATTGATGGGGCTGTTCGGGATCGCGTCGGCGGCATTCGTCGGAAAGAGCCTTTGCGCACACGGCTCCCAGAACATGATAGAGCCGTGCCTCTGCGGAGTTCCGACCGTTGTCGGTCCGTTTACGGAGAATTTCCGTCCGGTCATGAGTGACCTCCTTGCGGCCGGGGCTATAGTGCAGGTCGGGGACGAGGCTGGAGTGCGGGCGGCTCTGCTCTCGTTCTTCAGCGATTCGGACAAGGAGCGGACGAGGGCGCTTGGCGAACGGGCCGAGGCGGCTGTCTGCCGCAGAAGAGGGGCTACGGGGAAATGCGCAAAAGACATTATGTCATTCTTGGGCTGATTCTTGCATACGCTGTCGCGGGCGTCGTCGCGACGCCAAGGATTCGCCACTCGTGGTGGTATCTTCAGGAGAACGCCAACAGGAGGTTCGCGTCGTTCTGCGGGCTGTCGGCGGCGAGCGTCGCATTCCCGTGGTGCATACGGTATGGCGTTGACGCCTGCCGCAACATGCGCTCGCGGGGAAGGCCGTCCAAGGTTGACCACAGGATATTCGCGCTCGCGCTCGGCATCGACCCTTCGGAGACGATGATGATTGATGCGCGGGCGATGAACGTCGCACGGTTCAAGGCCCATCTCGAAGGGTTCAAGTCCCGCCACGGGGGGTATCTGCTCTGGTGCTTTGGACGCTTCGCGTATTGCCTCACGCCACCGACGAAGGTCGAGTACGGCAAGGTCATGGAGCGATTCGCGGACGAGAAGGCCTTTGAGAGGTTTGCAGCCTCGCGCATATATTCGCCCGCCGCGCTGTTCGCGTGCTATGTGGGCGACGATGCCGCCATTGCCCCCGCATTCTCGGAGTATCCGGCCTATGGCGCGATGCGCGGCGGCATTACGTCGCTCCGCATGTTTTTCCGTCCAACCCCGACCGGTGCGCTGTCGCCGGTAAACGTCACGCGGTTCACGCCATTTGACGTGACGTTCCCGGCATGGGTCTCCTGCGGGGATGCGGATGCCGCTGTGTTCATGGATTTCGAGGAGCGGTATGGCGTGGTGCAGGAGGCGAGGCGCGAGGCGCTCATAGGCTTCGACTATGCCGATGGCGGAGTGGCCACAAACGCGATCTCATGCTGGGCGAAGGCCGCGAGGGCAAATCCGTCCGACCCGCTTCTCGTCGAGCTTGTCGATGCGCTGGACTTCGAGGCCAGGTCGTATCTTGCGATCGGTAACGTGAACGGGGCATTGAGATGCTACGAGCACCGCATCGAGATATTCCCGCGTGATGTGGCGGCGATCCACAATTTCGGCGTATGCCTGAAGAAGGCCGGACATCCCGAACTCGCCGCAGGCGTGTTCGCCCGCGCGGTAGAGCTGGATCCGCTCCAGGACGAACACAGGCTTGAGCTGATCGACTGCGCCGAGGCCGGGGGACATCCAGACATCGCAGTGCGCCAGATCGACGTGATGCTGAAGCGCAACCCGGACGACCTTGAGCTGAAGAAGCGGCGGGCAAGGATCCTGGTGCAGTCGTATTTCGATGGAAAGCGCAAGACTGGCGGGGAGAAGGACGACAACACCCCGTCGCGCTACCTTGAAGGGAGGAGGAAGCTATGAGAAGACTGATGAAGTCCGCGATGGCCTGTGCGGCCTTGGCCGCAGGCCTATCCGGATGCTTTACACTGAAGGAAACCCCATACCCGCAGACGGCGGCGATCTCGGTCCCTGAGGGCAAGAACCTTTCCGTACAGCTTAGGGGCTTCAAGGCTTTGATGACGGAGTATGCGTCTCTGTACGGCTACGACACCGTATGGGTGGCGGGGCATCCGTATGGACGCCATGGGTGGCGCCCCGGATACTACCAGACGGTGATGTCGACCACCTACGTGCCGCAGGTCATGGAGACGGATGTGTTCGCCATGCGGGCAAAGACCCTCGCGGAATCGTCAGGATTCATAACCATGGCGGAACGTCCCGACTATATCGTCGAGACGACTTTCAGCGGCCCGTTCGTCGGCAGCGACGAATCCAGCGTCAGGGCGCTGTGGCTTGTGCTGTCGCTCTTCTCTGCGGACTACATGACCCAGACGTGGTCGGCCAAGCTGAAGATATACGACAATTCCACGGGAAAGCTTGTGTTCCACAGGGACTACTCCCAGAGGTACGAGGTCGCCGTGTGGGGACCGATTCCGTTCTTCAGTCCGGCGGGCTCTTCGAAGAATACGTTCAACGCCATCCAAAGCTGGTGCCTTACGGCCCTTACCGACAAGGTCATGTCCGAAGCGGCGGCGTTCCTGGTGCCAAGGGCCAAATAGGCTGAATCGTCCCGTTGTGGTATAATCAAGGGCGATTGCGCAAAGAGGCGAGTGTTCTGCATGAGTGAGGTTATCGATTTCCATACGCACAACTTCCCGGATGTCCTGGCTCCAAGGGCGATAGAGTCCATGGCGAGGAAGCTTAGGGGAAGCCTTGTGCCTTTCGGCGACGGGACTGTCGCGACGCAGCTTCGGGACATGGCTGCGGCAGGCGTGGACAAGGCAGTGGTCTGCCCGGTGGCTACGAAGCCGGCCCAGTTCCAGGCGATCCTCGACAGGGCGAAGGCCGTGCGGGACGGCGAATTCGGCGAAGAGGCGGCAAATCGCCTTGTGCAGCTCTGCTCCGTGCATCCGGCGGATCCGGACTTCGAATGTCACATGGGTCAGGTTGCCGCCGCCGGCTTCAAGGGCGTGAAGGTGCATCCGTACTATCAGGGGGTCAGCCTTGGCGACCCGAAGGTCGTCCCGTACTTCAGGGCGGTACGCGACGCCGGGCTCTTCGTGATAGCGCACTGCGGAATCGACCCTGGATTCGTGGAAGCCCCCATGGTGTGCGGTCCCGCGCAGATCGCCACCCTGCTGAAGGCCGTGCCGGGCCTTAAGTTCGTGGCGGCGCACCTTGGCGGATGCGGTGGAAATCCGCCCCACGCCACCGATGCCCTGCTCGAGTTCGAGAACTGCTTCCTCGACACTGCGGTTGTGAACGTATGCGACGACGATGCCGAGTGCCGTCGCGTGATGTCGGAGTGGCCCGCCGAACGCCTGCTGTTCGCCACAGACTACTTCTGGCGGGACGAGAGGTTCGTTGCCGGCTGGGTCAGGCAATGCCGTCCCGATCCGGCGGAGCAGGAACTGGTTTTTTCGGAGAATGCGCATCGCCTGCTTGGCCTGTGATTGGCCGGTGGCGATGGGTGAATGGAGGAGTGACGCATGGATAGACTTGATCCGGTCAAGATGAAGGATTGGCAGCTTGCCGAGATTGCGGAGAAATCGCTTCGCACGGCGAAATCGCTGGCGGAAGGGCTTGGCCTCGCCGATGACGAGTGGGAACCCTACGGACGTTTCCTGGCGAAGATCGACGCCTCCAAGGTGCTCCGCCGGCTCGGCGGCAGGAAGCGCGCCAAATACATAGATGTCACGGCGATAACCCCGACAGCACTCGGAGAGGGCAAGACGACCACTACGCTCGGACTGGTCGAAGGGCTCGGAAAACTGGGGCGCAAGGTCATTGGCTGCGTAAGGCAGCCGTCAGGCGGGCCTACGTTCAACATAAAGGGGTCTGCGGCCGGAGGCGGCCTCGCGCAGGTGATCCCGCTGGCAAAGCTCTCGCTTGGCCTCACCGGCGACATCGATGCGATAACGAACGCGAACAACCTTGCGATGGTGGCTCTCAATTCAAGGATGCAGCACGAGCGCAACCATGATGACGCGTGGCTCGCGGAGCGTGGGCTGAGGCGGCTGGACATCGATCCGGACCGCGTACAGCTCCGGTGGGCTATGGACTTCTGCGCACAGGGGCTGCGCAACATAGAGATCGGCCTTGGCGGTAGGCTTGACGGGTTCAACATGAAGTCGGGCTTCTACATAACGGTCGCATCCGAGGTGATGGCAATCCTCGCGATGGCGTCCGACCTCGCCGACCTGCGCCGACGGCTCGCGAAGGTGGTGGTGGCGTACTCCAGGTCCGGCGCACCGGTGACCACGGCAGACCTGGAGGTGGATGGGGCGATGTGCGCGTTGCTCGTGGAGGCGATAAAGCCAACTTTGATGCAGTCGATGGAAGGCCAGCCGATGCTCGTGCATGCGGGGCCGTTCGCGAACATAGCGATCGGACAGAACTCCGTGGTGGCGGATAGGCTCGCGTGCGCACTCGGCGACTATGTGGTCACGGAGAGCGGGTTCGCCTCCGACATGGGGTACGAGAAGTTCTGGAACATAAAGTGCCGCTGCTCCGGGTTGAAGCCGGATGCCGTCGTGCTTGTGGCCACGGTTCGTGCGCTGAAGGCCCATGGCGGCGCCCCCGCCGTAAAAGCCGGGCTTCCCGTTGATCCCGTATACTCCACTGAGAACCTTGAGCTCCTTGAGAAGGGATGCGACAACCTCCTTGCCCACATCGACATAATCCGCCGGTCCGGGATACGTCCCGTGGTGTGCCTCAATGCGTTCTACACGGATACGGAGCGGGAACGCGATCTGGTTCGGCGCGTGGTCGAGAAGACAGGTGCGCGTTTCGCCGTCTCAGACCACTGGCTCAAGGGCGGGGCCGGTGCGCTGGATCTTGCGCAGGCCGTCATCGACGCGTGCGACGAGCCGAATGACTTCGCCTACCTGTGCGACTTGTCCGAACCGTTGAGGGATCGCATAGAGAAGCAGGTGCGCGAGGTGTACGGCGGCGATGGCGTGGACTTCGAGCCATTGGCCATCGAGAAGCTTGAGAAGCTGCAGGCGGATCCCGAAACGGCATGCCTGCCGGTGTGCGTCGCGAAGACGCAGTATTCGCTGTCCCACGACCCGAATCTGCATGGCCGTCCGAAGGGATGGCGCATGCCGGTTCGCGACGTCCTGATATACAAGGGCGCCGGACTCGTCGTCCCTGTCGCGGGGGAGATAAAGCTGATGCCGGGAACATCCGCATCCCCTGCGTATCGGCGCATAGACGTCGATGTCGAAACGGGGCACGTGCATGGCCTGTTCTGATTCAAAGTGACAGGGGGCTTGTCGTCAGATGAACAGCGTGTTTCTGAAAAAAGGTCGCGAACGGTCCGTCGAGCGCAGACATCCGTGGGTGTTCTCCGGGGCCATTGAACGCACGGATGGGGAGATGTCCATCGGCGAGACGGTGGCAGTCCTCGATTCCGCAGGGCGGACGCTCGGATACGGCAGCTGGTCTCCCGCCAGCCAGATAAGGGTGAGGATGCTCACGTTCGGCGCCGGCGCACCGCCGGACGACGCTTTCATGAAGGATGCGGTAGACGCGGCGATAATGCGCAGGTCCGCGTACGGCGGCACATCGTCCCCATTGGACGAGAGGCATCGCGGCGTTCGCCTTGTGCATGGCGAATCGGATGGGTTGCCGGGCGTGGTGGTCGATTCATATGACGGCTGGTGCGTTGTGCAGTTCGCAAGCGCCGGGGCGGAGCATTTCAGGGAGGCCATCGTGGATGCCCTCATGGCGCACGGGGCCAAGGGCGTGTTCAACCGCAGCGACGTGGATTCCAGGAAGCGAGAGGGCCTTCCGATGGAGGGGACTGTCGGGACGCTTGCCGGCGAAGATCCGCCAGACCTCATTGAGATACACGAGGGAGCAATCCGGTATCTCGTGGATGTGCGGAAGGGACACAAGACCGGCTTCTACCTCGATCAACGCGAGGCCCGCGCCCAGATCGGCGAACTAGCCAAGGGACGCGAGGTGCTGAACTGCTTTTCATACACTGGCGGGTTCGGTCTTGCGTGTGCGGCCGGCGGCGCCGCAGGCGTGGTCAACCTCGACCTTTCCCGGCAGGCTCTGGACGTCGCGAAGAGGAATTTCGATCTTCTTTTCTCGAGCGGGAATGTTCCGCAGTGCCCCGTCGAGTTCATGTGCGCGGACGTGTTCAGGCAGCTGCGCAAGTATCGCGACGAGCGCAGGCAGTTCGACATGATCGTGCTCGATCCGCCAAAGTTCGCCGACACGAAGGCGCAACTCATGCGCGCCGCGCGCGGATACAAGGACATAAACCTGCTGGCGATGAAGCTTCTGCGTCCTGGCGGGACACTTGCCACATTCTCGTGTTCCGGGGCGATGACCCCGGAACTCTTCGAGACCATTTGCAGGGAGGCGGCGACCGACGCCAACCGGGGATTCCAGGTGATAGCCCATACGAGACAGGCATCGGATCATCCGGTTGCGCTCTCGTTCCCTGAAGGCTCGTATCTCAAGGGGCTGGTTCTGCGCGCCATGTGACGGGTGCGCATGGAGTTGCCTGATTTCAGATAAACAATGTAAAAAGGAGTAGGCGATGAAGAGACTTGACGTGGCGATCGTCGGATTCGGGTTCATGGGACGCACCCACTATGGCGTGTGGCGCAAGCTCAAGAATGCGCGTGTCGCGTGCGTATGCGATTCCAACCTCGCGCAGATAACGGCCAAGACCAAGGGCAACCTTGATGTCGCCGACAATTCGGAATTGCCGAAGACGGTGAAAGTCTACGGCAATTTCGACGATATGCTTGCGGCGGAGAGCCTTGATGTCGTTGACATAACGCTGCCTACCCCTCTCCACGCCCCGATGGCCATCAAGGCTCTCGGCCGCGGCCTGAACGTGCTTTGCGAGAAGCCGATGGCCGTGGACGCCAAGACCTGCGACCGCATGGTCGCGGCAGAGAAAAGGTCCAAGGGCAAGCTGATGGTGGCGCAGTGCGTGCGCTATTGGCCAGAGTACCGGGTGCTCAAGGAGTATGTGGATTCAGGCAGGTTCGGGCGCGTTATCGCGGCGGACTTCACCCGCTTTTCGCCCGCGCCCGCATGGAACCGCGGCGGGAAATGCTGGTTCCTCGACGAAAGCAAGTCCGGCGGGGCCGCCCTCGACATGCCCCTCCACGATGCGGACGAGATACACCACCTGTTCGGCATGCCCGCCAGCGTAACGTCGAAGGTGCATCTACACAAGGATGGCTGGACGGATTTCATCGCAACCACATACGGGTATGACGACAAGGTGGTCACGTCGTCGTCCAGCTGGGCCATGTCGCCGAGTTTCGTCTGGGAGTCCGGGTTCAGGGTTGTGTTCGAGAAGGCGGTCGTGGTGGCCAACACCCACTCCGCCACCCCGTTTGTCGTCTATCCTGAGAAAGGCAAGCCGTATTCGCCCAAGGTGCCGAAGGCATCCGGGTACGAGACTGAGATAAGGACGTTCGCCGCATGGGTTTGCGGGGACAAAAGTGCGGAGCCGGTAAGTGCGAAGAGTGCGCGGGATTCCGTCTCGATCGTCGATGCCGAGCGCAAAAGCGCACGGGTCGGCAGGACAGTGCGCATTGATTCATGATATAATACGCCGCCATGCGAATATTGTTTCGATATGTTTTCCGCGAGTTCTGCGTACCGTTGGCCTATTGTCTCACGGGATTCCTGTCGATATACGTGCTGTTCGAGCTCTTCGGCGTCTTCAACCGCATCATGGAGGCAAAACCCGGCTGGCCTTTCGTGGTGACCTACTTCGCCGGGTACCTTTCGCCATACTTCGAGTGGCTTGCGCCCGCCTGCCTGATGCTTGCGGCGCTTTACACCATGTGGAGCTTCTGCCGCCATTCCGAGCTGATAGCGATGCGCGCGAGCGGCGTTGGCTTTTTCGCGATCGCCAGGCCGATGCTCGTGGTCGCGGCCCTCATGGCGGTCTTCGTCGCATGGGTGAACGAATCGTTCGTCCCGCGCTATGCCCAATGGGCGAAGCAGTTCAGGGCCGCGCGCTTCGATGCGGCCCAGATGCAGGCATCGGACAACATCGTGTACCATAACGTGAACGCCTCAAGGACCTGGAACGTGGGGGCGGTCATGAACCCGGAGGCCACGGCGCTGGAGGAGGTGTCGATCAGCGAGGATTGGCCGGATGGCGGGCGCAGGCGCACGATAAAGGCGGCGCGGGCGGAATACCTCGATGGGGAATGGTGGCTCTACCGCCCTGTGTCCTTCTACTTCAGCAAGACGGGCGAGGATGTCCCGTCTCCGACTCCGGCCCTCGAAGAGATCGATTTCCGCGCCTTTCCCGGCTTTGACGAGAAGCCGTGCGACTTCATCATACAGAACAAGGATCCGGCGTACTACTCGACGGGTGAAAGGCGGCGTTTCCTGTCAACGCATCCGAACATGTCGGCCAAGTTCCGCAGGGAGATGGAGTACGACATGTGGGCGCAGATGATGGCTCCGTTCGCGTGCATCGTGATAACCCTTTTCGCCATTCCCGCAGGGGTCGCCACCGGTAGGCAGTCGGTGTTCAAGGGCATAGTGGGAGCCCTCGCGATGTTCTTCGCCTTCTATGCGCTTACGATAGGATGCCTTGTCATGGCCAGGCTCGGATTCTTGCCGGCGGTCATTGCGGCGTTGCTGCCTGATGTCGTGTTTCTGGGGATAGGCTCGTATTTGTTCTATCGCCAGAGGTGATAATTAAATGGAGAGGTGTTAGCCAATGGTTAGTCGCAGACAGGCCCGGGAGTGGGCAGTCATGATGCTTTGTGAATGCGATCAGAATCCGCCGGAGAGCCTGGAGACCGCCATGGCGGCATTCTGGACCCAGCTTGAGGATATCGAAAGGGACAGCGTAGGTTCGAGCGAATACGGCGTGAAGATTGTGTTCGGGAAGACGGACGCGAAGCACGTTTCGTCGCTCGGCGGCATGAAGGCGTTTGCGGAGGAGCTCGTACGCGGGGTTATACGGAACGTCGAGGCGATCGACGCCGAGCTCGAGCCGTTCCTCCAGCACTGGTCGCTGTACCGTCTTGGCGTGGTGGAGCGCAACGTCCTGCGGCTCGGGGCCTGGGAGATTTCGCGCTGCGACGGCATTCCTCCGCCGATTGCGATAAACGAGGCTGTAGACCTCGCAAAGTTCTTTTCGGAGACGCAGAGCGGAAAGTTTGTGAATGGGGTGCTTGACTGCTATGCGAAATCGTTCGGAAAATGCAAGTCTGCGCAGGAAAGGCGCTGACGCTGGAGCCGCATCCGGACGCACCGGCTCCGATGACGAGGTGCGCTTCATGGAACGGGCGATAGCCCTCGGCGAGCGCAGCCGGGGTGCAACCCGTCCCAATCCGCCGGTCGGGGCGGTCGTGGTGAAGGGTGGCCGCATAATAGGCGAGGGGCGGCACCGGCGTTGCGGATGCGCACATGCGGAAGTCGAGGCCCTGGAGTCAGTCCGCAGGAACGGCAATTGCGCGAAAGGGGCTACTGTGTACGTCTCGCTCGAGCCATGCTCGAAGCCCGGCCGGGTAGGGGCCTGCTGCGATGCGTTGAAGACCGCCGGAGTGTCGAGGGTGGTGTGGGCCGTGCCGGACCCCAATCCCCGGAATGCCGGCGGCGCCGCGAGTGCGCTGCGGAAGGCGGGGATAGAGACGGAATGCTGGTGGCGGGCCAGGGACGATAGGAAGCGCAGCTGCGCAATGCGGGCGAAGGAACTTGTCGCGCCGTTTGCGAAGCACGTGGCCACGGGCTTGCCGTATGTGACGGTGAAGATCGCGATGTCGCTTGACGGGAGAATCTGCGACGAGAGCGGAGACGCGAGGTGGGTGTCGAGCGAACGCGCAAGGAAAGCGACAGGACGGCTCCGGGAGCGTGTGGATGTGATGCTTGTCGGGGCGGAAACCGTCAGGAGGGACAATCCGAGCCTGTTGAGCCATGGGCGGCGGAACGACAACCTTTACCGGGCCGTCGCCACAAGGAGCGGGATATTGCCGGAGTCCGCGCAGATATTCACCGACGAGGCGAAAGACCGTACGCTTGTCTTTGTGGTCGGGGAAGTGCGCCGTGATGCCGGCGACGGCGTCACCCCAAACGCAATCCATGTTGACAGCCTTCGCGAGATGATGAGGCGCCTCGGCGACATGGGGTTCATGCATGTGCTTTGCGAAGGGGGGCTTGAGCTTGCAACGTCACTTGCGAAGGCGGGGCTTGTCGACGAGTGGCTGACAGTCCTGTCACCAAAGGTAATCGGCCATGGCCGGATTGGCGACGCGGCCATCGTTCCTCGCGTGTCGGTGATGACGGATTTCTGAACGGAAAGCGTGGCATTTGGGCGACACACCAATGCCTGACGGGAGGTGGATATGGATACGCCTGTAAAGATACTGCTTGACCGCAAGCGTGAGGGAAGGGAACTCGCCGGATCGCAGATCCGGGAGCTGGTTGCCGCCTATGCAAAAGGCGATGTGCCGGACTATCAGATGGCGGCATTCGCGATGGCCGTGTGCTGCCGGGGGATGTCCGCAAACGAAACGCTTGCGCTGACGCAGGCGATGCGTGATTCCGGGGAATGCCTCGACTGGTCGGAAATCCCGCGTCCGACGGCTGACAAGCACTCCACCGGCGGCGTCGGCGACAAGCTGTCCCTCGTGATCCAGCCCCTTGCCGCAAGCTGCGGCGTGGCCGTGCCGTCGCTGACCGGACGCGGCCTCGGCCTCACCGGAGGCACTGCGGACAAACTGGAGTCAATCCCCGGATACAATGCATCGCTTTCGCTTGCGGACTTCAGGCGCGTGGTCGCCGAATGCGGATGCTCCATGACTGTCCAGACCGCCGAGATAGCGCCTGCCGACAAGAAGCTGTACGCGCTTCGCGACGTCACGGGTACGGTCGCGTCGATACCGCTCATCGTCTCGTCGATCCTCTCCAAGAAACTGGCGGAGGGCGCAGGGACGCTGGTGTTCGACGTTAAATGCGGCAGGGGCGCATTCATGAAGACGCACGGGGATGCGCTTGCGCTTGCGTCTGCGCTTGTGGATGGTGCGAAAGGCGCAGGGCGCAAGGCTTCGGCGATTGTCACGTCCATGGATGAGCCTCTTGGCCATGCGGTCGGCAACGCATTGGAGGTCGCAGAGGCGATGGATGTGCTCAGAGGCGTCGGACGTCTCCCCGCCGACGTGGTAGAGCTGTCGGTTGAGTTCGCCGCGATGATGGTATCCCTCGCCAAGGGGTTCGACATGGATAAGTCCCGCTTGCGCTGTCGCGAGAATCTGTCCAATGGCAGGGCCTATTCGGTGTTCTCGGAGATGGTGCGGCTCCAGGGGGGCGATCTCAGCCTCTTCGAGTCGAGGTTTCGCAGAGAAGGGGCAATCCCGCACATGGATCTGAAGGTCGAGCGGTCCGGCTACGTTGCGGATATCGATGCGGAATGCGTAGCAAGGGTGGCGTTCATGCTCGGGGCCGGAAGGTCCAGGACGGATGACGCGATAGACCCGGCGGCGGGCGTTTTGCTTAAGGTGACGCATGGCGACAGGGTGTCGCCTGGCCAGCCGGTCGCGAGACTGTTCGCCCAGGTGCGTCCCGATTCGCTGGAAGGGGCTTCCGCCGCATTGGCCGCCGCGTTCAGTTTCTCGAACGAGCCGCCGCCACCGCGCAAGCTGTTCCTGTCGCGGATTTAGCATTCAGTCGCAACAAGTTGCGGCCATCCCGTGCAACGAACGACGGCGAGGGCGCACCCCTCTTGCGACCGCTTGCGCGGCTCACTTCGTTCGGGGGATATGTCGCTACGGTAAATATTCAATTGGCTAAATGGCCCAATGCAATCGCAAATCGCAAATCGTAAATCGTAAATCGCAAATCGCAAATCGTAAATTCAATTCATTGCGTCCGTTTCGGCATTTGCGCTCAATGCGGAAATGTGAAGGCAAAAATCAGACCTTTAGCAGGTGCTTGCGGAGGGCTATGCCCACGGCCTCCGCGCGCGTCGCCGCGCCGACCTTCGAGAGGATCGCCGACATGTGCTTCTTGACGGCTATGACGGTGATGCCGAACTGAAGCGCGATCTCCTGGTTGGAGAGCCCGCGCGTCGCCGAGGAGAGGATCTCCTGCTGGCGTTCCGTTAGCCGGGGCGTCTCGGCCTCCTCGCGGGCGAAGTCCATGATGCTTTTCGGTATTGCCGTCTGCCCGCGCATGATCTCGCGGATCGTTCGGACAAGCTCCGCTGTTGCGGTGTCCTTCAGCAATACGCCGTGGGCGCCGCGGTTGACGGCGTCCGCCAACTCCGCCGCCGTGCCGTAGGACGAAAGGATAAGTATCTTTGTTTTGGGAAACTCGGCGAGGATCCGACGGATCGCCTCCGCGCCTGACATCTTGGGCATCATCAGGTCCATTATGACGATGTCGGGCCGGTTCGCCCGGACGAACGCCACGGCCTCTTCGCCGTTGGAGGCCTCGCCGACCACGGACATGTCCTTCTGGCTGTTGATCAGGAATGCGAGCCCCATGCGTATCAGCGAATGGTCGTCGGCGAGCAGGATGCGCGTCTTGTTCATGTGTGCGGCTGCCTTTCTTGCGTTTCGAGCCGGAACGGGATCTCGAAGCGGGCGTAGGTGAGTCCCTGGCGGGACGAGTACGACAGACACCCGTTCAGCCGGTTGAGGCGCTCGCGGATGCCGTCTATTCCGAAATGGCCCTCGGCCGGCCCCGGATGGGCGTTTGGGTCGAAGCCGCAGCCGTTGTCCGACACCGAGAAGAGGAACCTCCCGTTCTCTTCGCTGCCGGCGATGCGGATCTCCGTGGCGTGGGCGTGGCGCAGGGCGTTGGAGACGAGCTCGCGGATGATGCAGAGGATGGCGTGGGCGGAGGCGTCGTGGAAATGGTCGCGTGGGATGTTGGTGCGCACTGAGATGTCTGCCTCTGGCTCGAGCGGCGCGAGCGTCTGGCGGATGGCCGAGTCGAAGTTAGACTCCTCCAGCGTGTCGTTGCGCAGGTCGAACAGGCAGTGGCGAAGCTCAGTACGGCAGGACTTCAGCATGCGGCTGGCGGTCCTGAGACCGCTTTGCGCCAGCCTGGGATCGTTCGGCAGCGCGTTTTCTGAGGCGTCAATAAGGCAGGCCATGGCTGCGAGGTTCTGCGACAGGGCGTCGTGCAGCTCGACCGCAAGGCGGGTGCGTTCGCCGGTCTTCAGCTCCGAGGTCAGGTGCGAGATTTGCTCCTGCGCGAGTTCGTCGCTCCGGCGCTCTATCATCCGTTTCAGGCGGCGGTTCCATATGATGATGCCCACAAGGATGGACACGATGATCAGAAGCAGGCCTGCGAGCCGTGCTGGCGTTAGCCATGGCGGATTGGCGAGGACACGGATGTCGTTAGCCCTAAGCAGGATGATCTGGCATTCGCGGATGTGGGGAAATATCATGTATGGCTGCCATATGTCGCAAGGCTGGTTGCAGATGCCTGTCACCTGCACGACGCTGCCAGGCCTGACCGACAGGCCGCCCACGGACTTTGGGCAGATGACGCGGATGTTGCGGCCGTCGCACGACAGGACAATTTCGCCATCGGCGGTCGCGCCCGGAGGCCTGCAGCTCTGGACGATGCCGTCGAGCCGGATTGTTCGTCCGTGGTGGAGGCTCAGGAGATCGTCCCGCTCCTGCGCATACGGCGCCAGCTGAAGCGCGGTCACCTCGCGCGGCGGCGGGCAGGAAACATTGGTGACTGCATCGGCCTCTGTCCGCCAGCTGGCCTTGACGAGGTTGATGCGAAAGAGGTCGGTCTGCGGGTAGCCGACGGCGCAGATCGCGTCGCCGGGAGTCGGCAGGGGCGCGTCGCTGACGAGTTCGAGGTTGACGACGTGGCCCTCGCGTGTGCGGAGCATCGCGCAGTTGTCCGACCAGGCGGCGATGGCCATTCCGGCGACGCGGCGCTTCTCCATCCGGCTGATGTCGCGGGGACTCAGGTTGAGCCGGAACTCGAGGGGCGGAACGTCGAACGGGTCCTTCGGGGCCGGGCGCAGAACCTCGTAGGGGGACTTCAGGCTGATGAACGGGCCGGAGAAGCGGCGGATGCCGTCGATGCGATGGTTGTAGCGCCCGCACACGCGCAGGCGTGCGCCGAGCTGTGATTGGGCGTTCGATAGCGCACCGCGGTCGATTGCGGCGGGAAGGACTGCGTCGCCTTCCTTGAGCAGAAGGAATCCAGTGTTGTCGTCCATCTCGTCCCTAAAGGCATCGATCAGCGTACCCTCGGTGCGGATGACGCGGTAGTCGTGCGATTGGCTGTTCAGGTCGCCTAACGGGACGTCGATGGCGCCGGGCAGTGCCGCTCTTCCGCATAGGCGCATCTGCCTGACGCATAGGAGCGGATAGCCGCCGGCGTCAGTCTGTCCGTCGCCGGTGACGTGGATGACGTCGCCAGGGCTTGGCGTGCCGCATCCGTCGTAGAACGCATAGGCGCGACCCGTTGTGTCTTCCAGCAGGACAATCCCCGCGTAGTTTGTCCGGCTGGACTTGCCTGTCTCCAAGACTGTCCCGGTCAGCTCGAAGCGAACGTGCGTATCTGGCGTGCGATCGGCGAAGTCGCCCAGTTGGGCGACGGAACGAAGGGTAGTCCCGTCCCCGAACGAGCGGGAAAGCGCGAATGCGAGCGCAGTCAGGATGGAGAATCGTCTCATCGTCCGCAATTGTAGCACATCAGCCCTTTTTTAGGAATGGTATACCTGGGTATAGTGTCCATTGACATGACGGTTTGATATACTGCCGCCATGATTTTAAATGGACTTAAGGCGGAGGCAGTGGCGTTGCTTGCCATTGCGGGCGTTGCGTTTGCGTATTCGGCTTCTGCGTTCCCCGCGCTGCTGCCGTTGCCGCGCGAGGTGCGCGTGCGGACTGGGGGCTGCCCCGCGACGGCGGAGGTTCGCGAACGGCGAGAGGCGTCGCTTCCGCGCGAAGGGTACGTGATAAACGTCACGGAAGGCGGCGTGGAGATTGTCTCCGTCGATGCGGCCGGCGCATTCTACGCCCGCGAGACCCTGAGGCAGCTGGCTGTGGTGGAGAACGGCCGGACGAACTACCCGTGCTGCACGATCAGGGACTGGCCCGCCTACCGGTGGCGCGGCGTGCTTATCGACGACAGCCGCCATTTCTTCGGACGCGAGACGGTGGAGCGCGTCATAGACCAGATGTCGCGGTACAAGCTCAACGTCCTGCACTGGCACCTGACGGACGACCAGGGCTGGCGCATAGACGTGCCGGGGCTGCCGGAACTCGCCCAGCGCGGATCTGTCCGCGCTTCGTCCCCGAGGCATGGCGCCGAACTTGCGGAACTCGGTGGCTTCCGCTACCGCAGCGAGCAGAACGGGCAGGTCTACGGACCGTTCTTCTACACGGAGGCGGACCTGCGCGACATTGTCCGCTACGCGGCCAAACGCCACGTCACGATCGTGCCCGAGATCGACCTGCCAGGGCACATGCGCGCGGCGATCGCCGCATATCCCAGCCTGACGTGCTTCCCGCAGGGGGTCACGAACCGCATGGCGCACAGCGACTGGGGCGTGGCGACGGAGGTCCTGTGCGTGGGCAACGACGAGGTGTTGCGTTTCCTTGAGAAGGTCATGGACTTTGTCTGCGACGTGTTTCCTGGCGAGGTCGTCCACATCGGCGGCGACGAATGTCCAAGAATCAATTGGGAAAGATGCCCGAAGTGCCGTAGGAGGATGGAGGCTGAAGGACTGAAGGATTCCGGCGAGCTTCAGGCGTGGGTCACGTGCCGGATGGCCGCCTACCTGAAGAGCAAGGGGCGGAGGATCGCCGGGTGGGACGAGATCCTGGCGGGGAGCGTTCCGCTGGATGCCATCGGGCAGAGCTGGCGGACGCAGGAGGGTAACGGCGCGGGCACGGCTTTCGTCCGTGGTCCGGCCGGAGCGGCGCGGGGACACGACATGGTGATCTCGCCGCACACGGAGTGCTACTACAACTATCCACAGGGGCTTGAGGACGACCCCTTCCAGTACGCGGGGATTCCGATCCCGCTTGAGAGGGCGTATGCGTTCGACCCGATGAGGGGCGTGGACGTGCGCGACCGCGCACGGATCCTCGGCTCCGAGGCGTGCCTGTGGAGCGAGTATGTGTGGAACGAGTACGACCTGGAGTGGAAGATGTGGCCGAGGACCCTTGCGATGGCGGAGATCCTGTGGTCGAGCCCTGAGCCGAGAGACTACGGCGACTTCCTTCGCCGGGCGAGGATCCATCGCAGTCGCCTCGTCCGTGGCGGCGTGAACAGCGCGCCGGTCTGCCGATAGGATTCCTGGAGTCAAGATTTGGTAGCCGTGACAGCGATTCCCGTTCCAGGAGTCGGCTGAACCGGGGCGCGATCCGGATTGCAGGCTCCACCGCATGGGTATACTTGGGTATACTGCCATTCGGGGATGCGGTTTGGTACAATGTCCGCATGAAAAATGAAAGGAGTGGCAGGACGGGGAAGCTGATGCTGTTTTTCGGCGGCATCCTGCTTTCGGGGTCCGGGGCGCTCGCCGGACTTGAGTTTACGCGCACCGTCTCGGTGTCTCCCGAACCCTGCAAACGCAGTCGTCCGGACGTCCAAACGCAGGTGTTCATCGAGCGCGAGCCGTACCTGCCGTTTGAGAACTTCATGCATTACTGGACAGATCGGCCGCTTTTTACCGACACGACGCTTCGCTCCGGCGAGATGGACTGCAACCAGGCGGGGTTCTACCGGGACGTCGAGATCCTTCAGTGGTGCGGGTTTGACGGTTTCGCCTCCATCGACTATCCGGGCCTCTATTACGACCAGATGAACGTCTATCTCAAGCAACGGGCTTTTGACGGCTATCGGCAGATGCCTGTCCTTACGGGGCTGGGCGCGGAGCCGAAGAGGGGAACTTCGCCCTACGAGACGGCCAAGAAGTTCATCGCCACGGCGGCGGGCAGCCCCTATGGGGCGCGTACGGACGGCCGCGTGACGGCATGGTGCTATGGCGGCAACGTCAAGATGACCCGCAAATGGGCTAGGGCTTTGCGCGAAGACCCGGATGTCCCGCCGTTCTTCTTCTATGGCGAAATCCCGTTCGGCGCCCTTTACGACGAATACCATCTGGCCAGGTCCGGGAAGCGCGAACTGGAGCGCTCCGCGATCGAGGCGTTCAGGTCGGAGCTGACGGGCGCGCTGGACGATTTCGACGGCTTGAAGATGCGGGTGGTTGAAGTGACTCGTTCGCCGAACGGGCCGTACGAGTATGTCCCGATGATCGACCCTATCTACAAGGATCATCTTCTGCCCATTACGTTAGAGATGCTTTCGCGGCCGGAATATTCGCGGAAACGCCTCGGCATCTTCTTTGAGCACCAATATGTCAATCCGTTCACGGGGTGGCAGTACGGGGCGTTCGGCACCGCGCGGCTGAGGGCGTTCCTGGATGCCGCGCTGATGATGAGGGCGGACTTCCTCTTGGGCTTTGAATGGAACGAGGCCAACGAGAACACCTCGATCCAGCCGACCGTCTCGAGCGGCGGGGCGGTCGCTCGCGTCGTGGACTGGTATCGCCGCCAGCTTGACGGGAAGCCGGCGCGTCCGCGTCCCGGCGACGACGTGTCGCGTCCGAACCTCGTTGTCAGCGCCCGGCAGTCGCTGCGCATCGGCGAGCCACACCACCTTGAATTGCTGTACGTGCCGGACGGGACAGCCCCCGCGTCGTTCTCCGCGCGCCTTGTCGTAAAGGGGGCGGACGGGCGCATGCTCTGCGAACTGCCGTGGGAGACCTTGCCGACGGAACGCCTTGCGGCGTTCAGCTATGACGTCGCGACGGGGCGGCTCGGCGACGAGAGCGCACTGCGGCTCGAACTGGAGACGCGTACGGCAGACGGCACGGTCAAGGCCTGGACCGGGTTTGACTGCACGAGACTCCATCCGACGGCGAACTGGAACTATCTCTATTCGCGCCAGGCGCTACGCGAGCTACTGCCTGTCGATGCCTCCTTCTCCGTCACGCGACTGGCGGACGGAAGGTTTTCGCTGGACGGGTCCGTGCGCTCCGAGGACGATCTGCTGGCGTTGGAAGCCGTGGAAGGGACGGAGGAGGTTGCGGCGGCGGACCCGTCGGGCGAATTCGACCGTGCCCGCTACGACGTGTTCAGGGGAACGTTCTCCGCGCCGTCGCGGATTCCGTTGAAGGGGCGTTGCCAGCTTGATGTCGCCGGGGCGACGAACTGGCTGATGCGCAGCGCGTACTCTGCGTGGAACACCCTGAATGCCAAGCCTCGTCAGGTCGGCGGCCCGCAACCCTTTTCCATGAACCTTTGCGAGGTGCGCTCCGTCTTTCTACTGGCGGTGCCGAAACGCGAGACGAAAGGTGCCCGGCTGGTGCTGGACATCGAAACCCTGGGGCCTGCGCGCGCGTTCGACCTTGACGCGGTGCGCGAAAACGGCAAGTTCGCCTGTACGTATGCGAATCAGGTGAGGCTGGAGCTGGAGCGCGCCGACAATCTCGTGGACTATCCCCGTCCGTTGCAAACGTCCAGCGCGACCGTTTCCGTGACGCTTCCGTCCACCTGTCCTAATCCCGTCTACCAGCTACGTGCGGTCTCGAAGTCCGGCAGGATCTGGCGTTCGGCCCCGATCGTCCCCGTGCCGGGCGTGACGCCGCCGGATCTCGCGTATGACTTCGCCGACGCGAAGTCGGGGGATTGGCTTCCCGTACGGGGCGGTGACCGCCGGTTCGATGCGCGCATGGGCGGCGGCTTCGTCTATGCGGAGCCATACTGGCACAACGTGCGCAACGCCTGGCCGAAGGACTTCGTGACTTCCGTGCCGGGGCGGTGCGTCTCCGACGGGCGACCGGCCCTCTCCTTTGACGGACGCGGCCAGTGCCTGACGTTTCCTGTCGAGACAATCCCGAACGCCGCCCCGTTCTCGCTTGAGATTGAGGTGCGCCCCGACGATGCGGCAGACCGCATGTATTGGCGCATGCCTTGTTCGGGGAGCGAGGACACGGGACTCCAGATTTTCACGGAGAAAGGCGAATGGGTCGTCGCTTGGTTTCAGCGGAACTGGTCTGGCCCGACGCAGCTGCGCACTGGGTTCCGTGTCAGGGAAGGTCTCTGGTCGAGTGTCGCTGTCGCGCGGACGGCCGACGGATTCCTTGAGGCGTCAGTCGATGGCGGCAAGAAGGCCCGTACGCCGTGCGCCGGCCCTGCTAACGTCTTTTCCGGCGCGACGTTCGGGGGGAACGTGATGCCGGGCAAGGGTGTGCCGTCCGGCGTCAGGCCGTACAAGGGGCTTCTTCGCGCATTGCGCATCCGGCATGTGATGTCCAGGTGGTTTTGAAAGTCAAGTCACGGGAGGTTAATCATGCGATACTACATTCGATTCTGCGTCATTTGCGCTGCTGTTGCGGGCCTGGCGCGCGCGGACTCTTTCTGGTGGAAGGGCGGCGGCGATTACCGGCCGTTTGGCGACGCCAACTGGTGGGGCGTCGGGCAGGGCCCTGAGGCTGTGAACCCGGAGGGGCTGACGCCTGGCGCGGGCGACGACATAAGCTACGGCCCCGCCACGCTGGCTTTCGACATGGAGGGCGGGGAGCGTCACGTTCGCGCTCTCGTTTCGGGCGCGTCCGACTCACTATGGGATCGGCGCTACATGTACGTCAGAAACGGGACGCTCAAGTTCCTCGAGAGCTTTACTAACGTCTGCCTGACCGTCAACGTGGCTTCCGGCGGATGCTTCGCCTTGGGGGGAAATTGCGCGACGCGGTTCGGACTGAGCGCAGCCTCGGCGGACTACGACATACAAGGCGAGGCCGTGCTTCAGGGGAGGATGTCTGTCGAATGCCTGCGCGCGACGGTCCGCCCTGATGGTGCGCTGACTTTTGCCCCGCAGGGGGCCGTTTTGATCCCGAAATCGCATTCGAGCGCCATACCGACTTCATTTCTGGAGAATTCAGGCCGCCTGAATATCCCGGACGGGATTGCGTTCTCCGCTGGAGGGACGGCCGGGAACTCCTCGGGCTTTGAGATCCGGCAGAAGGCCGGCACGCTGGCGCTTGGAGGCGTCTTTGCGAAACCCGCCGCGTGCCATGACGACTTTCGCCTGAAGATATCCGGTGGAACGCTGTCCGCGACGGGCGACGTCGCGTTTTCCAACCTCACCGAGCTCGCGGTCGCGGCCGGGGTGTCCTTGCCGGTCGAGGTCGCTTCGGGCAAGGTGCTCAACCTTCGCGGCATGACGTTCGGCACGGGAGCCTCCGTGTCAAAGACGGGAGAGGGCACCCTATCGCTCGGGGAACGCGCACCAGATGCGCTGACGGTCGCAGAAGGAACGCTGGCGCTCGACAACACGGAATTCAACTCCGTGGAGATAGGCGAACGCGCACGCGTGGCTGTCGTCCCGGATCTTCGGGCCGAGCTTGCGGTCGCCTTCGGGACAGAAGATGTCCTTGGCAGCCTGAAGAGTCGTCTTGAGGACGCCGAGGCTTATGAGATACGCGATGGCGGGCTGTTCAGGGCCTCTTCGCGGGAGCCCCAAACGTTCTACTGGAAGGCGGCGGAGTCCTACGGTCGCTATGAGGACCCGTCCCTGTGGGGCCTCGGCACGAGCGCGGACGCGGCGAACCAAGATGGCGCCGTCCCCGGGCTGCAGGACTTCGTCGCTTTCCGCTCGGCGGACATCCGCCTTGACCTGGGCGGACACCGGTGGCGAATCGGCGGATTAGACGGGGCGACGGCAAGCGGGTGGACGGCTTACGCCTTTGAGATTCGCAACGGCGCGCTTGAGGCGACATCGTGCTTCACGAATTTCTACAAGGTCGCGGTCGGGGCCGGCGGACATCTCGCCACCGGCGCCCACTCGGCCGCCAAACTTGGAAAGGGAGGGGTCTGCAACACGTATAACATAGGGCCGGCGGGCCGCGTTGACCTTGCCGGCGCGTTCACGTTCCAGCATGTCCGGGCGACCGTGAGCCCTAACGCCAGGATGTCTTTCCGTCCGTCGCAGGCGATCGCCGTTCCGCCGAACCTGTTTGACGAAGTCGGCGTCTCCTATTTTGAAAACAACGGCGGGACACTTTCGATTCCAGCCGGATTCTCGTTCGGGCCGGGAGGCCGCCGCGACAAGAACCCTGCCACGTTTGAAGTGCGCCAGCGTGACGGAGATCTCCTGCTCGGAGGCGTCTTCGCACGGGATTCGGCCTGCCACTATAATGTCAGGATGCTCTTGTCCGGCGGCTTGGTGAAAGCGGTCGACGACGTGGCCTTTGTGGACCTGACGGAACTCGCGATGACTGCGGGCGCGGCGGTCACGAACAGGGTTGCCGCAGGGAGCGTCTGCGATTTCAGCCCCATGGCGTTTGGCACGGGCGCGACCTTGGTGAAGCAAGGGGAGGGGACGCTTCGGCTGGGGGCGGGGCGTCCGAATGCGCTTCTTGTCGAGAAGGGCGTGATCGACTTTGCCGTCGCGGGGAACATCGGCGAGGGGCTTGAGCTGCGGGACGGCTCGACGCTGAGGATTTCCGTTTCGGGGCTTGCCGCCGAAGGTATCGCCGGCCTCGAGTCGGCGGGCGTGGCCGTTTCCGTGGCGGATGCGCTGAAGCGCAAGAGGACGGTGATATTCCGGTCCGGCAATCCGAACCTCCTCGATACGCTGAAGCGGAAGCTGGAAGCGCCGCCCGAAGGGTTCGAGTATCGCATCGTCGGGGAATCCCTCAGCTACGAGCGCAAACCGACGGGCTTCCTGCTGACCGTGAGGTAGTCTCCGATGCGCCTCGGCGCGCGAACAAAGAGAAATGAGGTTGAAATGACGGCGAGAAGATCGATGAAAAGGGCTGCAGCCGCGCTGGCGCTACTGCTTTCGGCGGAGACGGGCGCCGAGACGTTCCTGCCTGGCGAGGGAGACGTGGAGGTCTCCGTTTACCAAACGACCGCGCGCAGGCCGTTCCGCGAACTCCCCGCGACGCCGTTCACCGCCCATTGCTACACCAACCGTGCGCCGATCAATGTGGACGGCGCCGCGGCCTGCGGCAGGTATCGGGGGCTCGGGGTCTCGATGACGGACTCGTCCTGCTGGGTGCTGTCCCGGATGAACCCCGAACGCCGCCGCCAGCTGCTGGAGGCCGTGTTCTCGCCGCAGGGGGGTGCGGCACTCGGCGGCATCCGCCTGAGCATCGGGGCGAGCGACTACTCCACGGCGCTTTACACCTACAACGACGTGCCGGGCGACGTTGAGATGCGGTATTTCGACATCTCCCGCGACGACCGCTGGGTGTTCCCGATGGTCAAGGAGGCCCTGGCGGTGAACCCGGGCATCTTCCTCTTCGCGGCGAGCTGGAGTCCGCCGGGGTGGATGAAGACGACCGGGAACTTCGTCGATGGGCATTTCAAGTCCGGCTTCGAGCGCGCCCACGCGAACTATCTGCTCGCCTATGCGCGGGCTCTGAAGGAGCGCGGGCTCTCGCTGGGCGCCGTCTCCGTCAACAACGAGTCGCGGCTCTCGACCAACGGGACCTATCCGTCCTGCGTGTTCAGCGGCGAACAGGAGATGCGGATCGCGGAGCTGCTGGCGGAAAGCTTCCGGCGCGAGGGCCTGCCGACGAAGGTCTGGGCCTGGGACTTCGACTACGGCGGCGCGCTGGAGGCCGTGCCGGACATGCTGGCCGACCCCGGCTTCCGCACGAACGTCGGCGGCGTCGCGTTCCACTCGTACTCCGGGGATCCCTATGCCGTGCAGGTCCTGAAGCGCCGCTTCCCGGACGTGCCGTTCTACCATACGGAAATGGGACCGGCGCTTCATGCACCCGAGCGCACCGAGCGCTGGTGGGCGATGAAGATGAAGGATGCGTTCGAGAACGGGTGCGAGACGTTCACCGGCTGGAACCTCTGCCTGACGGAGGACGGCACGCCGCTGGTCGGACCGCATCTCTGCGCCGGGCTTGTGACGGTTGACCTCGAGTCCGGCGCGTTCAGCCCGAGTGCGCAGTACAACGTGTTCCGGCACGTCGGGCCATTCGTCCGGGACGGCGCGGAGGTGCTGAAGGTCGAGGGCGACTGCGACGGCCTGGCGGTGATGCTCTTCCGCAACCCGGACGGCGGGTATGTGCTGGTGGCGGTGTCGGAGGGGCACGGGAGGCCGGGGCGGCCGTACGAGCACCGTCCCAAGCTCTACGTGCGCTTCAACGGCGAAATGGCGTACCTGCCGCTCCCGCATGGCGAGTGGGCGATTACGACGATGGTGTTCAGGCGACGCCAGAGGGCTGCGGCCGAATGCTCCGGGCTGGCTTTCCCATGGCGGGGGTTCATGTTGGACGAGGCACGTCATTTCTTCGGCAAGGAGAAGGTCAAGGAACTTCTCGACCTCATGGCGGAGCGCAAGATGAACGTCTTCCATTGGCACCTGACTGACGACCAGGGCTGGCGCGTCGACCTGCCGGGGTTGCCTGAACTTGTCCGGTACGGCGCGGTGCGCTCCTGTTCGCCAAAGCGCGGACAGGAGGTCGAGCGGGACGGCACGCCCTACGGGCCGTTTTTCTATTCGGCGGACGATGTACGCGAGGTAGTGGCCTATGCGGCCGCGCGCGGCATAGACGTCGTGCCTGAGCTCGACGTTCCGGGGCATTGCCGCGCCTTGCTCGCGGCGCATCCCGAATTCGCCTGCGTGCCGCGCGAGGAGCTTAGGAACCCCCGCACGACCTGGGGCATTGCCAAGGACGTGCTGTGCATCGGCAACGCGCAGACCGTCCGCTACGTCGAGCGCGTGATCGACCGGTTCTGCGAGCTCTTCCCGTCGGAGTACTTCCACATCGGCGGCGACGAGTGCCCAAAGGACCGGTGGCTGAACTGCCCAAGGTGCAAGACGCTTACGCAAGCGTCCTTCACGCGGCACGTGATCGGCTACCTGGCGTCGAAGGGCCGAACGGCCATCTGCTGGGACGAGGTCCTTGGCGATGCGGAGCTGCCGCCGTCGACCGTCATCCAGTGCTGGCGCGGACGCGAGACGGCCGTCGAAGCCGCCCGCTTGGGGCATCGAGTCATCGTCTCGCCGTACCTTGAGACGTACCTCTCCCTCCCGACGGGCGAGGAGGGGGACCCGTGGCCGTACCGCAAGTGGCTCGTCGACGAGAACGTGCGCCTTACGCGCGCGGACGTCGCCGCCTTTGATCCGCTGAAGGGGATTCCTAAAGTCCTGCGCGGGAAGATCATCGGCGGCGAGTGCTGCGCCTGGACGGAGGAGATCGCCCTGCCGGAGGAACTGGACTTCAAGGTGAAGGCGCGTCTGTCGGCCTTCGGCGACGCGCTTCTGTCCAGTCCAAGGTGAACCATACGGGCACAGTCTCCGGCCGCAACAAGTTGCGGCCCTCCCGTGCAACGAACGACGGCGAGGGCATACACTCTATCGGCCGCATACGCGGCCACTTCGTTCGGGGGATATGTCGCTACGGTAAATATTCAATTGGCTAAATGGCCCAATGCAATCGCAAATCGTAAATTCAATTCATTGCGTCCGTTTCGGCATTTGCGCTCAATGCGGAATTATGATATCCTACACACTCATTTTACGAAGAAAGGCAGTAGCGAATGAAAGTTGAACAGAAGGCCGAGAAGAATCCATGCGTCGTGAGTTTGACCGTCAAGGCGGATGCGGAAGAGATCAAGGGGTCGGTGAAGAAGGTCCTCAATGAATTTGTGCGCGAGGCCCAAATCCCTGGTTTCCGTAAGGGCAAGGTGCCGGTGGAGCTTGTCCGCAAGAATTTTGCGAATGAGCTGAAGCGTGAGACGGAAGGCGCATGCTTCCGTGAGTTCTATCCCAAGGGTGTCGAAGAGTCGAAGCTGAAAGTCATCGCGCTTGAGGGAGTGACGGCGATGAAGCTCGATGAAGCGGATGGCATGGAGTTCACCGCGCTGGTGGAGATTCGTCCTGAGTATAGCATGCCCAAGTACAAGGGTCTTGCGATTGACCGTAAGGATACCAAGGTCGAGGATGCCGCCGTTGAAGGGCAGGTTGAGAACATGCGCAAGATGTTCGCCAAGTTTGAGGATGCCAAGGAAGGCGAGGCCGTTGGCGATGGCGACTTTGTACAGTTTGACTACAAGGGTATGCTTGACGGCAAGCCGATTTCCGAGGTCGTGCCTGACCTGAAGGCCGTTTGTGAATCGACCGGCTTCTGGACGCAGATTGAGGAAGGTCGTTTCCTCCCTGAGATCCTTGAGGCGTTGAAGGGCATGAAGGCTGGCGAGGAGAAGAAGTCCGTTGAGGTTGCCTTCCCGGCAGACAACGCTCCTGAGGCATTGAAGGGCAAAAAAGCCTCGTACGATATTAAGGTCACGATGTTCCGCAAGCGCATCCTTCCGGACGATGCAGAGCTTGTGGAGACCTCAAAGTCCGAGAGCATCGAGAAGCTCCGTGCGGATATTCGCGAGCGTCTTGAGAAGCAGGCTGCAGAGGCCGAGGTTGCGCGTCGCCGCAATCAGGTGATTGAGCTTCTTCTCAAGAAGGTCGACTTTGATGTTCCGCCGTCTTTGGTGCAGCGTCAGACAGAGGCATACCTCGGTCAGCTCGCCCAGCAGATGCAGTATGCCGGCGTGACGAGCGAGTACATTGAGCAGAACCGCGAGAAGATTCTCAAGGATGCGCAGGAGCATGCTGAGAAGCAGGTGCGTCTCTCCTATATGCTTCTTGACATTGCGGACGCAGAGAAGATTGAGGTTGACGAGAAGGACGAGAAGAAGGTCGATCAGGCTCGTGCCGAGAAGACCCTTGATTTCATCCTTTCCGAGGCCAAGAAGTAATTTTGCAATATCTGCGGACGTATCTCGCAGAGTGGAGTGTGCATGAAAAAAGACGGTAGCACGAAATCATATCTTGTTCCGATGGTGGTGGAGCAGACGAGCCGTGGCGAGCGCAGCTACGACATCTATTCGCGTCTTCTCCAAGACCGCATCGTCCTGCTCGGCGGCGAGGTGACGGATGAGTCCGCCAACCTTATCGTTGCGCAGCTTCTCTTCCTGCAGTCGCAGGATGCGAAGAAGACGATTAGCATGTACATAAACTCGCCTGGCGGTAGCGTTACCGCCGGGCTTGCCATATACGATACGATGCAGTTCATATCGTGTCCTGTGGCGACGTACTGCATCGGTCAGGCGGCATCGATGGGGGCCGTGCTTCTTACGGCAGGGGCGAAGGGGAAGCGTTTTGCGCTTCCCAATGCCCGCATCATGATCCATCAGCCGTGGGGCGGCGCGGAAGGAAAGGCGAGCGACATCGAGATCACCGCAAGGGAGATACTTCGCCTGAAGGAGCGGCTGAACCACATACTCGCCGACCATTCCGGCAAGTCATACGAGGATGTCGTGCGCGACACCGACCGCGACTACTTCATGAGCGCATCCGAGGCCGCCGAATACGGACTCATAGACGGCGTTGTGTCGCCGAAGAATCGTTAAGAAGATGGCCAACAGATCTCCAAGGCAGCTTGTCTGCAACTTTTGCGGACGCACTTCCCGCGAAGTGATGATCATCCCCGGGCCCATGGACGCCAACATATGCGTTGACTGCGCCAAGCATATCGCCAACGCAGTGACGGAGGCCGAAAAGGCGGCTGGGGTGGAGCCAAAGAAAAAAGTCCCGGCGTTGGGTCCAGTCCCGATGCCAAGGGAGATAAAGGCGTTTCTCGACAGCTACGTCATCGGACACGACGGGACGAAGAAGATATTGTCCGTCGCCGTCCATAACCACTATCGCCGCCTTGAGCAGAAGGAGAAGTCTGCTAACGGGAAGGGGCGCAAGTCGCCCGGCGAGTTTGACGACGTCGAGATCGAGAAGTCGAACATCCTCCTTATCGGCCCTACCGGCACTGGAAAGACGCTTTTCGCGAAGACGCTCGCGAAAATGCTCAAGGTCCCGTATGCCATCGGCGACGCCACGACGCTCACCGAGGCTGGATACGTCGGCGAGGACGTGGAGAACCTGGTGCGCTACCTTCTGCAGAACGCCGGCGGGGATGTTGAACTGGCGAAACGCGGGATCATATATGTCGATGAGATCGACAAGATCGCGTCCAAGACCGACAACGTGTCGATAACGCGCGACGTGTCCGGCGAAGGCGTCCAGCAGGCCCTCCTCAAGATCATCGAGGGGACGGTCTGCCGCATACCTCCCAAGGGCGGGCGCAAGCATCCCGACCAGGAATACATCGAGGTCGACACCTCCAACATCCTTTTCATATGCGGCGGCGCGTTCGTGGGCCTTGACCGCATAATCGGAGAGCGTTCCGGACGCAGGGCGATCGGCTACGGCACGGATGGGCAGGGCGGCGCAGATGACGCTTCGCAGGAAGGCCTTGACGTGCGTCCCGAGGATCTGGTCAAGTTCGGCCTCATACCCGAGTTCACGGGTAGGTTGCCGGTCATAACCGCGATGAAGGAGCTTACCGAGGATCAGCTCGTGCAGGTGCTTACCGAGCCCAAGAACTGTCTCGTCAAGCAGTACAGGAAGCTTCTCGCCATGGATGGCGTGGATCTTTCATTCTCGCCCGAGGCTCTTCGCGAACTGGCCAAGAACGCGATCAAGCGCAAGACCGGGGCACGCGGGCTGCGCGCGGCCATGGAGCGCGTTATGACCGACATCATGTACGATGCGCCGGGCGGCAAGGCTGGCGCAAAGGTGGAGATAACGGCCGAAATGGTCAGGGAGAAGCTGAAGTGACGGTTGCATTGCTCAAGTCAAAGCTTCACCGCATCTCCGTGACCGAGGCGAAGCTCGACTACACCGGTTCGCTTACGATCGACGAGGATCTCATGGATGCTGTCGGCATCCTGAATTACGAGAAGCTTCTCGTGGCGAATGTGGATAACGGCGAGCGCTTCGAGACATACGCGATCCGGGGTCCGCGTGGTTCCGGCGTGTGCTGCCTCAACGGCGCGGCGGCGCACAAGGGCAGGGTCGGGGACAGGCTGATCGTGATGACTTGGGCGCAGATGTCCGAGGATGAGGCCAAGAGGTTCACTCCGCACATAGGCGTGATAGGCGAGGGGAATCGCCTCGTGTGATTTGGATGCCCTGCCGTTCTCGCCTGTTGGCGGCGCATGTGGTATAATTGCTCCATGTTTGAGTCATTGGCATATGGGTGTCTTGAGAGGGATCGGGCATGACGGCGATAATTCCGGCCGCCGGCAAGGGTACCCGTTTCCTGCCGGTCACAAGGGTCGTCCCGAAGGAAATGCTTCCCATCGGGGCGAAGCCCGCGATCCATTGCATCGTCGAGGAGGCTGTCGATGCCGGCGCGGACGATGTCGTCGTCGTGATTTCACGAGACAAGGAGATAATCCGCAGGTACTTCGAGGGCGACTCGGATCTTGCCCCAAAGGTCAGGTTCGCCTACCAGACGGAGCAGAGGGGGCTTGGACATGCCGTCCTGCAGGCCGCAGGTCTCGTGTCGCCGGGACAGGTCTTCATCCTCCTTGGCGATGCGCTTGTGACGGGGCCGAACCCCAGCCGTGAGATGATGAGGCTTTCGGCGGCGAATGGAGGCGCCTGCGTGGTCGGCATGGAACGGGTGCCGATGGAACTGGTGAGCCGATATGGAATCGCCGCAATCAGGGATGGCGCGGAAGACGGGCTCTCGGATCGCGGCTTAGTGGAAGTATCAGACCTTGTGGAGAAGCCGAGCCGGGATGATGCGCCGAGCAACCTTGCCATTGCGGGGCGGTATCTTCTTGACGGCGACATATTCGGGCTCCTCGCCACCCAGACGCCTGGGCATGGCGGCGAGATACAGCTTACGGACGCAATTCGCCGCCTCATCCCGTCGAGAAGGGTGCTTGGGCACGTCTACTCCGGGAAACGGCAGGATATCGGGAATCCGCAGGGGTATCTGAACGCATTGGAGGCCTTCAATGGAATCTGTAAGGGCTAAGAGTTTCGCTCGCGCGGGCCTTCTCGGCAATCCGAGCGACGGCTATTTCGGGAAGACGCTGTCGTTCGCGTTCGCGAACTTCGGCGTGGAACTGCGGCTTACCGAGTCTTCCAAGATGCGGTTTGTCCCGGGCGAGGTGGATGACGCGATGTTCGATTCGCCCGAACAGCTCGTGCACGACCTTCGGATATACGGGTATTACGGCGGCATACGGATGCTCAAGGCGGTTGCCAAACTGTTCTTCGAGTACTGCATGACGCACGGCGTCCCGTTCCCGAAAAGGAACTTTACGGCGGAATACAAGATAAACGTGCCGCGTCTCGTCGGCCTTTCCGGCTCAAGCGCTATATGCAGCGCGATGCTCAAGGCCCTCATGAGGTTCTATGGGGTCGATATCCCCGTCGAATACGCGCCGACGCTGTGCCTCGAGGCGGAGCGCGACGAGCTCGGCATAAACTGCGGATACCAGGATCGCGTCATCCAGATGTACAACGGGCTCGTCTTCATGGATTTCGATAGGGCCTACCTTGAACGGCACGAGTATGGCCGGTACGAGCGGCTGGACGTGTCGCTGCTGCCGAAGCTGTATGTCGCGTACGACCCGAATCGCGCTGAGGAGTCCGGCAAGGCGCACAAGAAGGTCAAGCGGCTTTTCGATGCGAAGCGTCCCGACATCCTGTCGGCAATGTCTGAGTTCGCCGACATCGCGCAGCGCGGGCGCGATGCGCTTGCTGAAGGGCGTCCTGAGGCGTTGCCCGAGCTTATAGACGCCAACTTTGACCTGCGCGACAGGATATTCGACGTGTCGGAGGAAAATCGCCGGATGATACGTGTGGCGCGAAAGGCCGGTTCGAGTGCGAAGTTCGCCGGATCGGGCGGCGCGATAGTCGGAACGTACGAGGATGACGGACAGTTCGCGCACTTGTCGGCTGCGCTTGGCGAGATCGGTTGCCGTACGCTGAAGCCGCTTGTGGCCACGTCTGACGATGTTGAGATGCCGTTGGACGGGGTGTGGCGGAATTCGTGACCATTGCATTCCGGGGGCTTTTATGAAGGGGAAGATCGGCGATTGCGTCAGGGTGTTCTTGGGGAGCGGGTTCTTTCTCGGCCTTTCGCCGGTGGTGCCGGGCAGCTTCGGGGCCCTTGTCGGCCTGGCGTGGCACGCCTACGCCTTCTGGAACGGCTGGCGTCCGATGGACGTGAGGATATGGTGCTTTACCGGAGCCGTGCTGTTCTCCGCCATGCACTACCTGCTGACGCCGTGGGCGCAGAAGTACTGGAAGGAACCCGATCCGAGCCATTTCGTGCTGGACGAGATCGTTGGCTATCTGTGCGTGCCGGTTTTCGCCGTGGATTTTGCCTGCTGGTGGCAGCTTGCGGCGGCATTCGTCGTGTTTCGAGTGCTCGACGCGATCAAGCTGCCTGGCGCCCGCTACATTGACCGCAACATACACAATGCGCATGGCGTCCTTTTCGACGACGTTGTTTCGGCCGCGTATTCCGCGCTGATCGTCTCCTGCGTCACATGGTTCTGGTTCTGATGCGCGTGCTTGGCTGCCCAACAATGCATGGATATGGGAAAGACATTTGATACGATAGTCATAACGGCCTCGAACGAACCGCAGGCCGATTGCTTCCGCCGTCAGGCAAAAGCCTACGAAGGGATTCTTGCCGGCCGGATACTCGTGATTCCGGATCCCGGCGGACGTCGTGTCGGTACGCTTGGGTCTACGGTAAACGTCCTGCGCGTGGCGCCGCAGGGGGGCCGTACCCTGATATGCCACTGCGGCGGCTTCTCGAAGCGGCTCCCGGCCTATGCGGCGTCGGGCAAGGTCTTTGCGCCCGTGCCAACCGCTTCCGGCGTGAAGACGCTCTTTGAGATAATCGTGTCCAACATGGCGCGGCTGAGGCTTCAAGCGTCCGGTGCCCTCGTGGTGTGCGGCGACCTTGCGCCCGGATTCGACTTCGCCCGCTGCGATTTCTCCATGCCCGGCGTGACGGGCGTCGGATTCCTGGATTCGCCGGAACGAGGCTCGCGGCATGGCGTGTTCATCCCGTCCGGATGGAAGGGCTGTTCGGATGTCGTCGGCTTCCTCCAGAAGCCTTCTGTGGACGAGGCAAGGCGTGCCGGGGCAATACGCCGTGGCCGCGTCGTCGTCGATACCGGCATCCAGTGGATAGACGGCAAGACTTGCGCGAAGATGGCGGCCAGCGCATGGGAGGATGGGGATCTCTATTCCGATTTCACGGCGGCCCTGCTTGACGGATTCGCTCCGTTCAGCGTCAATGTGGTGCCGCATTGCGATTTCTTCCACATCGGAAGCAGCCGCGAACTGCTGGATCTGCTTGGCGGCGGGCGGCAATGGATTGACGGGTGCGGCATCCCGCGTTCCGGGATGCGGCTGGCTGGCGAGAACATAGTCACGAACGTGCCGGCCGGATACGGTAAGAAGGTGCGGCTTGGCCGCGGGGAATGCCTGCTGTGCCTGCCTGTCGGCAAGTCCGGCTGGACGGAGGTAAGGTATCATGTCGATGACAACTTCAAGGAAGACGGGAAATGGGAGGCCCTTGGTATGGGGAGATTGATGGAGCGCGTCAACTATGCGAGGCTGGGCGATTTCCGCGCCCGGCAGACTGCCGCCGCCTTGCCTGCCGAGGTTGAGGTGCGCCGTCCGCTGCGGATTGACCTGGCCGGCGGATGGAGCGATACGCCGCCGATCTGCCAGGAGCTTGGCGGATGCGTACTGAACGCGGCGGTTACGCTTGGCTCCGATATGCCCGTAAAGGTGCGCATAAGGCGCCTCCGCGATAGCGAGGTGCGCATCTCGTCGGTAGATCTGCGGCGTTCGGGCGTGTTGCGGACGATGGAGGAGATACATGACCATTCGGATCCTTCGGACTGGCGTGCGCTCGTTAAGTCGGCGTTGGCCGTCACGGGCTATGATTTCTCGGATGGAGGCCTAGACATCGAACTTTCCGCCGATGTGCCCAAGGGAAGCGGCATGGGTACGTCCTCGATTCTCGGATCTGCGGTGGAGGAGGCTCTTGGACGCATTCGCGGCGAGTCGTATTCCGTCGATAAGGTGGCGGAGCTGACGCTGGCGCTTGAACGCGAGATGCGTACCGGTGGAGGGTGGGAAGACCAGATGGGGGCGCTCGTGCCCGGTGTCAAGCTTCTCGTATCCTCAAGGGGAGAGAGGCAGAAGATCCGGGTGCGCCGCCTTTCCGCCGAGGCCGAAAGCCGTTTTGCCGCCTACTTGTCCGAGCGTGCTCTCCTGTACTTCACCGGGCAGAAGCGCATGGCGCGGAATGTGCTGAATGGAGTCATCTCGTATTACAGGCGCAACCCGTGCAACATTGCGCACGAGATCATCAAGCGTCTGAAGTCCGATGCGGCCAAGGCGTTCGAAGCCGTCGAGAAAGGGGACTGGCACGTGTTCACGGCGGTGATGAACGCCTACTGGAACAACAAGAAGGCGCTCGACCCGGGCAGCACGAACCCGATGGTGGAGTCCATCATGGCCCGCATCGCGCCGCATGTGGATGCGGTGACGCTTTGCGGCGCGGGCGGCGGCGGTTTCATGCTCATCATCGCCTGCAACCGAAGCGCAAAGAGGAGGATCCGCCAGATTCTTGAGACGGGTTCTCCGATAAGGGGCGGAAAGTTCTACGATTTCGGACTTTCGCTGTCGTAGCCGCAGCCTTGCCCCGCAACAAATTACAAAATCAGGTCTGACCTAAATTTGTAATCTCCAAATTTAGGTCAGACCTGATTTTGTAATTTCGTGTGCTTGGGCGGACGACGCGTCCAATGTGATATAATACGCATTCAGTTGAGAGGAAAGTGCTGATGATTCGATTCACGTTGTGCGCATCATTGCGTCTGGTGAGGTGTGCTGTCGCGATGCGTTTTTGTTGTTTGCTTGTGGCGCTGACGTCTGCGATCAGCCCGTGTCTTTCTTTTTCCGCGACCGTCGATGCTTCCGTAACACTGAAGCGCGGGTGGAATGCGGTATACGTGCCGGTTGCATCGTCGGTTTCTGCGGACGAGACTTTTGCGGACTGGCCGGTTCCGTCCGTTTCCGTATACAGTGCGCAAACGTTCCTTTCGACGCGATCGACGGCGGGCGGCATAACTGGCGAATCAGTGACCCGCGCTCCTTTCCTCATTTGGACAAGGGACGAGTCGGCCTCGTCGACCCTCGCGTCCCTCGCGGGTGATGCGGTGCTTGTCTGCTGCAATACCGGAAATGTGGATTACGTGGCAAGACTGCGCGGCACACCATCGGCTCCGCGCATTGCGTGGCACGTCTCCTCAACTTCCGGAGATACGCTCAATTATGTCGGAATAGGCTTGAATCCAGGGGTTGCGGTGAACGCTTCCGCCTATTTTGCCGGATGCCCGTCCGTCAGCGGAGGCACGTTCTATCGGCTTTCCGGCACGGAGGGCGCGCCGAAGGTCACGTCACTCGCCGGGATATCGTCCACATCGTCCGCCAGGCTTTCTGACGGCATGGCCGTGCTTGTGCCCGGGGGTTCGGTGTCGGAGTGGGCGGGGCCGCTGCATGTTTCTCCACGTGACGGCATTGCCTTTGGCGAGGCGCGGACGACCGGCGAGGTGGCGATCCGCAATGACGGGGCGGTCGAGAAGTCCGTGTCGCTTGAACTCGTCCCGTCCTCGGATGGTGCGGATGCGCCGCCGCTTCTGGTGCGCGATGCGGGAGCTGCGCTCGTGAACCCAGACTGGCAGCCGCTGCCGGCCGGCGGTACGGCGGTTTCACGGACGCTTGCCACGGGCGAGACTTGGCGCGTCTCCATTGCGCTCGACCGCTCGAAGCTTGCCGGGACAGGTGCGGAACTTGGCGCGATCCTACGTATATCGGAGACGGGCGGCACGCAGATGCGGGTGAGTCTGCCCGTCACGGTCCGAGATGCAAAGGACGCGAACGTCTGGCCATGCGGATTGTGGGCGATCGATCTCGAGCTCGACAGGGTGTCGCGCTACGTGACCGACACGGATCGCGTGGATGGACTGAAGGCGGGCGGCAAGATGAGGCTTCGCGTCTATGCCCACGTCTCTGCGGACGGTGTGACGCGGCTGCTTCCGCGCGTTACCGTGGCTGGCGCGAAAAGGGCGGATGGCTCCATTACCAGGACGGCCTACGGGCCGCAGGCGGCGCTGCCGACGGGACTTGACTATGCGAGGCGGCTTACGTCCGCCGCGTTGCCGGCGGACGCCTCCTCCATTGCGCCGACAGGTGGCGCGAAATGGGGCGGGAGGATGTCCTTCGAGTACAGGATCGCGGCCACGAGCGCGTCCAACCCGTTCAGGCATCCGCTCCATCCGATGTTCGACGGGAAGGATGCGAACTTCGCCCCGCTTCCGTATGACGGCGACGACTTCCGCAACTACGCGAACGCAGTGAAGCCGGAGCTGTTCTCGATCGGCGGCGAGGTTATTCTTGACTTCGGTGCCTCGTCGGGCGCGTCGTGGTCTCCGCAGGAGACGGTATCCGGTTCGTGCGACTGGGTATACACGGGGCTGATGCGCCAGGGTCCGGTCCGGGCCTCGGGCCGTTTCACGGCCCAGCGCGTCGTAGCCGGAGTATCTCTCGTCGAATAGCATTTAAACATCCAAGCCAACCAAACCATGAAAATGAAAACACCTGTCCTCCGTTCGCTAATCGCGGCCATGTGCGCCGCATTGACCTCCGCATCGCTGGCCATGCCGGTCTCCATCGCATATCAGGGCGTCCTGCGCGACATAAAGGGGGCGGCGGTCTCGCCTCTTCAGCAGACGATCGAGTTCCGCCTGTACCGCGAGGCTTCCAGTGAAACCGACAAGGCCATATGGGGCCGCTCGGTAGCGGTGCTTCTCGACAAGGACGGGCTTTTCAACGTATCGCTTGAGGATGGCAACGGATCGACGCTCGAGCCTACCGTGTACGACAGCCTTTCGGAAGCGCTCAAGGCCGCCAGGACGGGCACGCTCTTCATCGGACTTACGGTCGTCGGCAGCTCCGGCGAGATTGCGCCGCGCCAGCAGATACTCACCGTTCCTTACGCCGCCTTCGCGCAGGACGTCGATGCAGCCTCCGGCGATTTCATGGTCGCAGGCCGTGCCCAGGTCAAGAGCCTTGAGGTCGCGGGGAGCGCAGTGTTCAAGGGGACCGTCGATTTTTCCGAGGATGTCACGATCGATCGGAAGCTGACCGTTTCAGGCGGACTCAAGGTCTCCTCCGGGAACGTCATCGAGGGCTACGGGACGATCCCCGTAGGCGGGATAATCATGTGGAGAGGAAGCGTCGCCCCTGACGGCTGGGCCATCTGCGACGGCAGCAACGGCACTCCGGACCTGCGCAACCGCTTTGTGCGTGGAATGGACCCGTCCAAGGCGGGCTCGGTTAATTCGACTGGCGGTTCGGATCGGGTGACGCTCAAGACCGAAAACCTGCCGCCGCACCGCCACGAGTATTTCGGCGACGACCAGCTCGAGGGCCGCGACTGGGAGACGACGCAGGTTTCGCGCCACACCAACAACTACGACGCGGAAAGCAAGCTGAAGGGTTCCTCGAAGGTCTACTGGTCGGGGCAGACGGGCAGCGGCAAGTCGTTCGAGGTGCTTCCTCCGTACTACAGCCTCGCTTTCATCATGCGCGTAAAGTGAGATCGGCGGAAGTCGAGATGAAGCGTCTTATTCCAAGTGTGCTGGCGGCCCTGTCCGTCCCCTTGTGCGGACTGGCGGACGACAGCCCATCGTATACCCTGGCGACGCCGACCGCTCCGGTCATTCGCATTACGGCGGATGAATCCGAGAATGAATGGCTTGCGTCGAACCGGGTGCTTTCCGTCGCCGCATGCCTGGCGGCCGTGCCGGACGGGACTGCGGCGGTGTCGTCCGCAACGATAGCGGGCAATCCATCCGTACGCCTCGAAGATTGCGAAGCCGGCTTCGCAATCGAGCGCGTCAAGCCGGAACTCTGGCTTGGCGACAGGCTGATCGCGCCGGTCGGTACAGACTGGACGAAGACCTACGAGGCGTTCCTCGAGGATGCCGGCGGGCAGTCGGCGTTCATCTTCGACCCGAAAGGCGAGGCCGTTTATGCCCAGGCCGGCGGCACGCATCCGTTCACGTGGGTGCTCGCGGACGGCACGAGGCAGACCCGCAACTACATAGTGGCTTCCGTGTGCGAGGGACGCCCGTACCGGATGTTCTGGACGGACGACCCGTACAATGCGCCGCCGGTGAGCATGAGCGGACGCTACATCCGCCTGTTCGGCCCGGACGAGATCGTAAAGCCCGTGTACGGGACGCAGGTCGTCGACCAGAACGGGCAGCGCATCACCAACAGCAACGTCATCGTGAGCGGCGTATTCCTCGACTCGTCCTCGTCCTTCCTCTATGCCAGGGGCAAGGTGACGGGCCAGTTCATTGTCGCGTTCTACGATTCCGGGTCGTACGACACCCTCCAGCGCGTCCAGGTGGTGGAGGTGGGCCAGCCGGATGTGAACTACATGCGTGGCTATATCGGCGAGAAGATAGAGCCGTACGGCACGGGCTACGACACCACAGGGCTTTATCCGTCCCCCGTGACGCTCGGCACGGACGCAAACGATGCGTCAGGCGCCTACTACTATCAGCACAAGGGCACGTATTCCTACAGCCCAAAGAACAACTGGCTGTATCCACTGCGCCCGACGACTGGCGAGGCATGGCGGCTGGACGTCTACTGGATGGAGACGGATCCTCACGGGATCGCGTGGCCATTTGAGCGGTGCAACTACGAATGCTCGTGGAACACCAACGAGATGTCCACGCTGATAGCCGGCGCGCCGGTCAAGCTGCCGAAGGACTATGCCGTCACACTCGGGAGCTTCCAGGAGCCGGAGGGCCACGCGCGGGCTCCCGAAGGCGACATCTTCAAGACTCAGGGCGAGGGCTTTTCCCTGCTCAAGCTGAGCGCTCAGGACAATGTGTGGTTCATCCCGGTGCGCACGATCGAACGCACCGACACCAACTTCTTTACCCTTGCCGAGAGCGAGTGGCTCGTCGGTGACGAATTGCGTCCACGCGGCGGATCCGTGCTTGGCACGGCAAACGGATATGCGCCGGTGGTCGACCAGTCCGTGCCTGGGCTTCTCAACCTTGCGGAGTCCGGCGACAACTACAACCCGAACCTCTATTACGACTGGACTGCGGAGTCGAACGACCTCGCATCGGTCATATACGCGGTGAACACCATGCCGTCCGGCGGCAAGCCGCTTGAGGTCTGGTGGTCATCGACCGTCCAGCAGGAGAGCATGCCGTCGCCAGTATCGTTCCCTTCGCTTGTCCAGCGCTACCGCATAGAATGGCCCGCCTGCGACCAGGCGCCGCAGATCGTGCTTGCGTCGCAGCAGGGCGGTGCGGGGACGACGCGTTACGAGACTGGGGCGGGCGCATACCTTGACGGGCAGGCGGCGAAGCTTGAGCTGCCGGATGCGTACGCCTTCCACTCGACTGGCGGGGCCGTCTCGTTCTGGGCCAATGCGGAGGAGTTGACGGCGTCCGGACGAATCCTCGCTCTTGGTTCCGGAGCGAATTCCACTATGGGGCTGGAAGTGAAGGCCGATCTCGACTCCGCCTCCGGAACCGTCTCGTACTCGCTTTCGCTCGCCGACGACGCCGGCGCGGACGTGACGCTTGCGGTTCCCCCGCTTTCGACTTCGGCGTGGCACAAGATCGCATTCTCGTTCGGCGCGTCGAACGCGGTGGCGTTCGCGGATGGCGAGTGCGTGGCCTCCACGAACGTGGCCCGCGCGTCGTTTGGCGGCTTCCTGACCGGCAACCGCATCGGCGGCGCAGGCGCCGCCGCAGGGATTACGGTTGACGATGTGGCCGTCTGGGCGCGCACGTTTGACTCCACTGCGGCCTCGAACGGACTCTATTCGGCCATTTCCGGCGACGAGGATGCGCTGACGTTCGCGTTCACGTTCGAGGGGAATGACCTGGAGCCGACGTTTGGCGGTGCTTCGCGAACGGCGACCGATGTCGTTTCGGGGCGGACTTTCGCGGCGATGGATGTCCTGCGGTCGACGCCAGGAGCTCCGATCCTCGGCACGGGCGTATTCTCGTCGGACACGAAGCCGGTGGTGTACCGTCAGCCGGACCCCGGCAAGACCGGCTACAACCCGAACGAAGAGCATGCGTTCATCGCGTCCGGCGCGGGCGGCTACTACGCCTGGGCCCTGCGCTGCGACCTCAACACGTCCGATACCTCTAAGCCGTTTGTCCTGGTGGAGTATGTCAAGGACGGACGCGCGGCGATGCGCGGGTTCTCCGTCCTTCTCACTAACGAACTGTTCACCGCCCTTGCGGCGGACGTGGACGCGGGTCACATGCTGCCGGGCCCGCATCCGATAGACCTCTTCGACAACCCTTGGTGTCCGGGCGACTACTGGGACAGCGTGCCCGGGCAGTCGTACTCGAGCGCGTTCCGCGACCGCAAGGGGCAGGTGTGGGCGCGGTCCGCCGGCACAATACCGATCAGGATGTACTACCGCAACCAGGACGGCTTCGACTATCCGAGCCTTTCTGAGGCGCCGCCAGTCAACGCGGAGATCCCGTGGCTCTCCGAGCTCGGCCGCGAGCCGTCGGCGCATCTTCTCGCCAATCCGCCGGCCGTCTGGACATGGCGCGTCGCATGGCCTTCCGGCGTGCCTACGATGCGCATTGGCGAGACGCTGACGACCGCGGCGAACGGATTGCCTGAGATGTGGAACGCAAAGTCGATGGCCGTCGTATGGCCGCAGGGCGAGGCGGACACGGTGCGGCTTTGGGATCCGACCGTCGCGCGGGAGTCCGGCATGGCCGGGTTCGCCACGGTTTCTGAGTTGCTTGCGCACTTCGGGTTCTCGGTGGAGGAGGGGAACGTTACGCTTCGCGCCGGAAAGTACACGTTCAAGGACTTGCCGCCGTCGATCGGCGACCGCTTCTATGCGGATGTGAGCAAGCCTGCCGAAAGCTGCGTGACGCTCGTCGGAAAGCAGGAGACGAACGCCGGCGGCACGATCCTCTGGCCGAACGTCGGCAATGCGGACGAGATCGACGCGCTGAAGGGGCTTCTGCCGGAAGGGCAGCCGCGAGACAGGCAGAGCGCCTGGGATCGCGTGATTGACGGGCTCGGGCTGGAGTCTCCCGTAGTCCCAACGACTGTTGCGGGGTCCAACGACCCGAAAGTCACGTATGTGCCGCGAGACCACTATGCGCTTACCGCCATGGGGGCGACCGGCTTCGTCACGGTAATCGAGAACGATGCGCCGGTGGGAAGCGGCACGAACCGGCTCGGCGTGGCGGAGGGCGACGCAATCTCAATGCACGTGCTTGCCGTGACGAACCGCTACTACGCGGGTCGCGTGGTGGCGCGGGAGGATCCGCTGAACCTCCTTTCGCAGCAGCTTGCGATCATGTACACGGAGTCCTTCGCAGGGCAGGCCGACGACTACGAGTTCGAGTGGAAGAAGGCGACGCCGCTCGCTTCCGGCGCGATGCCTACGGACTACACCAACGCCTACGCCTGCGTGTTCTCCGGCGAGGGCGAGACGCAGGGCCTTACGCGCTTCACGCTTGGCGGGCAGGGCGACACGCTCGCGAACCTCGTGAACACGTTCTATGTGATGCGCTACCGGGCCGTGCGCGGCGCGGCGCGGGCCTCCATGGGCGATTCCTGGAGCGACTGGTGCGGGCCGACGCTGGCGGAAGGGTGGATCCAGCGCGTGGTGAACAACGTCACCCCGTTCACCCAGCGGATGACCGACCTCTACGAGAACCGCGCCGAGACGGCCTCCTCGATGATACAGGCCGCCGGCGGACCGTACATGGGGGATGTCGCGCTCAATCAGGACAACCTCGCGTCTGTCGGTCTCATCCAGCTATACCAGACGCTTCTCAACAAGGCGGAATCCATGTCCATCGCCTCCGGTTCCGCGCAGGGGGTCAATGACGCGGAGGTGAACAAGCAGCTGCTTCTCGCCGTGGAACGCCTTGCCGACATGTACACGCTCCTCGGAAACGACGCCTATGCGGATGCGCTGAACCCCACGATCGGCTTTGGCTCCACCTGGGGCGGCAACGCCCCCGGGATGTCCCAGATAGACTATGGCGCGGCGTCCCCGGGCCTGTTCTGCTTCGACAACCAGGTGCCGTCCCTCCTTGACGAGGAGCTTGCGCTCCTGCGCGGACGCACCGGCGCGAACAACCCGTCCGTCCAGACGGCCCCGTTCTACAACCGCCTCGTCTGGAACTTCACTCGCGGAATCACGGCCGGCGAGGTCGCCTATGCCGTTAACTACAACGTCAACTCGTCCAACGGCGACGCGATCATCGACGAGAACGACGCCGCGCTTCAGTATCCGCAGGGGCACGGCGACGCCTGGGGGCACTACCTGAGCGCACTGTCGTGCTACTACCGGCTTCTGAGGAATCCAAACTTCACGTGGCCAGTATCGCAGTCGCAGATGCTCGTGGCGGACTCCATCGTCGATGTGGACTACTATGACGAGGCGCGCTTCGCGGAGATAGCGAACAGGCTCGCGGTCACGGCGGCGGACGTGGCTGACCGCACGGCCCGCAAGGCCTGGCGCGACAATGGCGGCGCAAATGGCGCGGGCTATCTTGATGACGACGGGGAACGCAACTTCGGCTATGGCGAATGGGCGACACGCGGCGCGATAGGGGCCGTCGCGAACTGGATGGTCGCGAACGCAATCCTGCCGGAAACCGCGACGCCGGATGCCTACAGCCGTCTCATGTTCGGTCCGGAGACGACGCTCTCGAACACGAACCTGTCGCTTTCGGCGGCGGCCGATCTGGCGCACGGATGGACGTTCGAGTTTCAGGTCGCGGCTCCCACGAATGACACATGTCTCGGCGCGGGACTCGTGCTTGCGCTTGCCGCCGATGAGCCGGAAGACGGACTTTCAGTCGGGAAGCCGGTGGCCGCAGATGATGACGCCACTGTCGGCGTCCTCTGGCTTTGCTCGACGGGCGACGGCAATGCGACCGTCTTTGCCGCGAACCTCACGTACTACGTGGAGGCTGTCACGAACTATATCACCGTCGCAGTGACGAACGCCAACGGCACGGTCGAGGATACGCCGAATGTCGAGCAGGTGTCGTATGTCGTCCGCTCCGACGTCAAGGTCATCGTCGATGACGAGTCCATCCCGTTGCCGGATGGCGCGCTTGTGGCGCTTGACCGTACGGTTTCAGGCATGATGACCCTGAGGGTCCTGGGCGAAAGCGGGAACTCCTTGGCCAGGGTCGATCTTGGCAGCGAGATCCGCTGCGAACGCCCGTCCGCAATGTTCGGAGGAGGCTTCACCGGCTCCATTGGCGAGATCCGCGGGTGGAGCGTGTCGCGCAGCGACGCCGAACTCCAGTCCGCCCGCGCCTACGTGAATCCGCGCGAGCCTGCGCTGTCGTTCTACACGCGATGCGTCGCGAAGAGGACTACGGACGCGACGCTTGCGGACGAGACTCCGGGCGGCGACCGTCCGTGGAAAGTCAGCAATCCGCTGTGGACGAAAGTCTCGGAATCCGGGCTTTCCCTTGCGTTCTCCGATGACGGACTGATCCGCATCGACCGCGACACGGTTTCGGATCTGGCGGACATACCCGATTCGGTGGAGTCTATCCAGCGGACCCTCGATCGGCTCGACACCGGTCTCAACCCGCTCGGCCTTTCGGATTCGGCTACGCCGTTCGACATCGCGTCCGCAGGCGTGGCGGAAGGGACGTCGACCCACTTCGAGCAGGTCGCCGCCCGCGCGGAGACCGCCCTCGGCAATGCCGCCGGACTCCTGGATCGCGCACAGGAGGCGTCATCATACCTGCGCCAGATCCAGAACGCGACATCGGACGAGGAGGAACTTGCCGCAACGAGCGAATCGGACTATGAATCCCGGCTTATCGCAATATACGGTACGCCGTATTCGGGGGACATTGGTCCGGGCAAGATGTACGACCAGGGCTATGCGGGGCCAGACCTCTACCACTACATGTACATGGATCTCTCCGGCTACGGCCTGACGAGCCTTGACGACATCACGGCGAAATACGTGGTCTCGTACGACGATACTAACGGCAAGTCGCGCTGGACCTACGAGTCCATGGCGGAGTACGCGAAGGGGGATGGCAATGCGTCCGAGAAGAGCCTCGTGTACTGCGTCTCGGCGAACGGCCTCGTCGTGAAGCCCGAGGGCGTCACGGGGTCGCGCGCGACCTCCGGACGCATCCAGCAGGCCTATTCGGACTACCTTCTCGCCTATGTGGACGCGAAGAGCGCGGCCGCCGTCTACACCCGCGCAACGGAACTCCTCGGCATGTCGTACGACACCGTGGACACCACGCTCTCGATGTACAACGACCTTTACGGGGCCGCCTCGGCCCTGTGCGCGGCTACGATCGCGAACGACATCCAGACGCTCATCACCGGGAACGCCATCAACGCGCTGAACATGGTGAAGGATATATCCGACACCGGCTACCGGGTGGCAAGGAACTCCGCGCCATCTGTTCTTGTCGCCGGCCTTTCCGTCGGCTTCTCGCCGCAGTCAGCCGTGGATCTTGTCGCGGGCAACGCAAACATAGTCGTGAGCAACACCGTCGGTGCGGCTGTGCTGGCCCTACAGACCGTCCAGTCGCTTGCCGACTTCTCGGTAAAGCAGTTCGCTAACGTGAAGGACGGCCTTGCCATAGCCGCCGACTGGAACGATGCGCGGAATGCGGCGTGGGACGGCCTCTACGACGCCGTGATCCAGGTGAAGTCCGCCGCCGGCAACCTGCAGACCGCCATAGCGAGGATGAACGCCACCGTCGCGGCGTTCAACACGATAGTCGCAGAAGGCGACAGGCTCCAGGCGCTGCGGGCCTCGGAGCGGGCGAAGCGGGTCAACCGCATAGTGAAGCTCCGCTACAACGACATGCTCTTCCGCCGCATGCAGGATGCAGCGCTGTCGCGCTACTCCGCCGCGTTCGATTTCGCCCAGCGCCAGGTGTTCATGGCGGCGCAGGCATACGACTACGAGACGGCCCAGCTGTCGGCGGATAGGGACGCGGGCGATTCCTTCAAGGCCGGGATCATTGGCGCCAGGGCCCTCGGCACTTTCGGCTCGGACGGCAAGCCCCAGGCCGGTCTCGCCTATGGCGATCCCGGTCTTTCGGACATCCTCGCAAGGATGGAGACGAACTACCAGGTCCTGAAGCCTCGCCTCGGCATCAACAATCCGGACGCAAATGCGACATGGTTCTCCCTGCGGCACGAACTCTTCCGCATCGGACGTTCGGAGTCCTCGCTATCCGACTGGCAGAGGGAACTCGAGAAGCATATCGTGGATGATCTCCGCGACGTGCCGGAATACGCGCGCTTCTGCCAGCCGATGGCCTCTTCGGACGGCGTCGTCGTGCGCGAGCCGGCGCTCGTGATCCCGTTCGAGACGACGATAGACTTCGGGAAGAACCTTTTCGGACGCGACCTCGTGGCCGGTGACCATGCCCTTGATTCTTCCTACTACGCCACGAAGATAAGGTCTGCGGGAGTGAAGTTCGAGGGGTACAACGCGCCGCTCGTCGCGGGAGCGCCGGATGCGCTTGCGGCTACGCCTGTGGTGTACCTCGTTCCGGCAGGCACCGACCGCATGCGCGTTCCGGGCGATTTGACGGGGCTTGTCATCGACCGTCCCGTCGTAGACCAGGTGATACCCGTCCCGTACGCGATAGGCTCAACCGCGCTTGACGGCATCGACTTCGCGTCGCTTTCCGGCGGATACGCGGGCGTAGCCGAGCCAGGGGCGAAGATCCGCAGGTATCCGTCCTTCCGGGCGATGACCGGGGCGGCGGACGATGCGGACCGCGCCAACACGCGGCTCATCGGGCGCTCGGCCTGGAACACGCGCTGGCTGCTGATAGTCCCTGCGGGACAGATGCTCGGCGGAACGGCCGAGAACCGCAAGGCCGCGCTCGACATCTTCATCCACGGCGCGGATACCGACCATGACGGACGCCTCGACGTTTCGCCCGTCACCGACATCAAGATCGGACTCAAGACCTACTCGCATTCGGGGAACTGACCATGAAGATCGCATTCTGCATTCCTGTGGTGATGGCGGCGATGGCCGCACTTGCGGCGGCTCCAACGGTGTCTCTGCCGCCGTTCGTGTACACTGGGCGCATAACGGACTATTCCGGCGCCGGACTCGATGGCGTCGCGAATGGAGCGGAGATCCGCGCCCGCAAGAACGGAAAGCTCATAGCCCGTGCGCCGATAGCGGCATCGTCCGGCGACAGTTCGGCCAACTACACGCTGGCGATACCGATGGCGTCCGCCGAAACGCCGGGATCGGCCGTGAAGGGCGATGAGCTTACCTTCGAGATAGATGCGAACACAGGCGGCGCGGATGGCGTGTACACGGCGACGAACACGTTCCTCGCGGTCGGGAATCCCGGACGCACCGTGCGCGTGGATGTGTGTGCAGCGACCTGCGCCAACCCATACGGAGTGGCCGACCAGTACCTCAAGGATCTTGAGGCCTGGTGGTACGAGAATGAGACGGGACCTTTCTCCTACGATCCCAAGGCCGACTGGGATGGCGATGGCGTATCAAACTACGACGAGTATCTTGCGGGGACGGATCCGCTCAACGCGGAAGATGCGGGATTGCGCATACTCACGTGGCAGACCGTCGCCGGAAACCCAGATGTGATGGAGGCCACGTTCCTGCCGGGACGCAATCGCGTCTACTCGGCGGAGCGCAGTTCGCAGGACGGGAAGGGGAGCGCATTCGAGACGACGCAGCATGCGGAAACCCCGGACGCGAACGCCCCGCGCAAATCGTATCTCTCCGTCGGCAGCGAAGATCCAGAGATCCGGGCCATATATCTCTTCCGCGACGGCGCATCATCCCTTTTCCGCCTGAGGCTGGAGTAGGGGTGGGGTATAGGTTTCAGGTTATAGGTTTCAGGTTTCAGGGCGCATTTCAATGAAATGCGCACGGTAGTTGAGGATTGCGTCCGAGGCGTCGCGCGTTCGCCCTCCATGGACTTCTAATGGATATCCAGATTTCCCTCTGCGCTTGCGCTTTTCGGGTGCATATCGAAACACGCCATTGCCATAGCCGACGTTTTGTAATTGCCTTGTTTAGGACAATATATTGCCATTATCGGGCGATATCATTGATAAGAACAATATATTATGATAAAATTCGGCCATGAATGTTTCACTGGACTCCATTTCCATGACATCGCCAAACGATGCGCTTGCGCTATTGCGCACTTGGCTGCGCACCGAGCGGCAGCGCGTCAGCTGGACGCAGCGGGAGCTTGCGCGGAGAAGCGGCGTGCCGGCGGCGTCCATTTCGCGCCTGGAGCGGACTGGGCTTGCCTCCACGGATGCGCTCTTTCGTGTCGCTTTCGCCCTGCGGCAGCTTGAGGCCGTCGGCGATTTCCTGAAAGAGAGGCAGCGCCTCGCGTCCGTGCCTGTTTCGCTGGAAGCCCTGCCGCGCCGGAAAGTCGTTCAGCGTGTACGCATGAATAAGGAGGATCAGTCATGCGCCTGACGGTTTCCCTTCGTTTTTCGCCCACGCGCCGGATCAAGGTGGGTACCCTCTTCGACTTGGGGCGTGACACGGCCTTTGAATATGACCGAGGATTCCTTGCGACGGGGCTCAACCTGGCGCCGTTTCGTCTGCCGCTCCAAGGCGGCGTCCTTGTCTACGACCATTCGGGCAACATGGACACTTTTGGCGTGTTTGAGGACTCGCTCCCGGACGGATGGGGACGCCGTCTGGTCGATGCCGCCTATCGGCAACGCTTCGGACGGCTTCCGTCGGTGCTGGAACGCCTTGCCTGCGTAGGGACAAATGGCATGGGTGCCTTGGTCTACGAGCCGGAGGAGCCGCTTGAGAACGAGACGACATTCGCCGACCTTGCAGCACTTGCTGAATCGGCGGAACGCTTTGCCGAAGGGAAGGCCGAAGATGTTTTGCCGGAGGTACGCCGGGCGGGCGGCAGTTCGGGCGGTGCGCGTCCAAAGGTGTTCATAGGGTTCAACCCACAAACGGGAGATGTCTGCGCAGAGAGGGAATCTCTGCCATCTGGGTTTGAGCATTGGATCGTCAAGTTCAACACACGCCAGGATGGTGCAGATGCGGGCATTCGTGAGTTCCGCTATTACGAGAAGGCGATCGCAGCCGGCGTTTCGATGATGCCGAGCCGACTGATCGAGACGAGGGCCGGCGTCTTCTTCGCCACGAAACGGTTCGACCGCACGGATGCCGGCGGACGGCTTCATGTCGCTTCGGCGGCAGGACTTCTCCATGCGGATTTCCGTACACCGGGCGACGAATACGCGCTCCTGTTCAAGCTGACGGATGCGCTGACGCACGATTATTCAGCAAAGGAAGAACTGTTTCGCCGCGCCACGCTGAATGTCCTTGAACACAATCGCGACGACCATCTGAAGAATTTCGCGTTTCTGATGGACGAGCAGGGCCGCTGGTCGCTGGCTCCGTTCTACGACTTCACCTACAGCGACGGGCCTAACGGCTGGCAGACGCTGTCGGTCGCGGGCGAGGGCGCGAACCCGACGCAGGCCGACCTTGACCGTCTGGCGCACGAGGTCGGCCTGAAGTCTTTGTAGCAAAGTGTAGAGGTTTCATTTGCGATTTGCGATTGCATTTGGTGATTGAGCCATTTGCTTATTTGCAGTGGAGCCTCATCCGAGTCATTTTTTATCTCATGCCGCACCTTATTCAGAATTGAATTATTCAAATCTGAACAAGAAGATATTCCTTCACCTGCGCGTCTCGACCGCAACGTAGGCTACAGCGGCGGGATTGCCCGCGATACAGTCCGTTCTGTCCCGGTCGCGCAGGAGCGCGACCCTCCCGAAGCTCTACATCTCTACACTTCTCCACGGCTAAAACCTACCCACTAACACCTACACTTCTCCACGGC
>SAMEA104315424__coassemble_370_pt1 | contig 58677 bp, 37 predicted proteins | sample SAMEA104315424__metabat2_low_PE_034 | metagenome-assembled genome bin SAMEA104315424 (sample SAMEA104315424) | gut metagenome | biome: Monkey gut; feature: monkey-associated habitat; material: faeces | place: China | collected 2013 | reverse complement strand
GATATGGAGTGTCCCCTCCGAGGTGTACGAAAAAATGGCGGCGGAGTTGGAGGAGGCGTTTCCCGAGACGCACGTCCGCTATGTTTCCCACGTGACGGTCGGCAAGGTTCTCGACGGCGAAAGTGAGGATGGCAAGATCGACCCGTTGAAGATCCTCGACGTGTTCGCCGAATGTGGCGGAAGGCTTGGTCTTCTCAAGCAGCGCAACTTCAACATCGGCCCGTGGAAGACCGCCGCTATAGAGATCGCGACAAAACTCCAGGAGGCGGTCAAGACCGACGACGAGATCGACGGCGACTATAACATGATGCGCGACATAGGCGTATTCGCAGCGTTGCACATCGGTCTCGGGGCCTCTGTCGAATGGGTGGCCAACTCCACGGGCTTCGACGCCGCCAAGGTTTACGACATGATGATGCTCGAAGGCGGGTTCTGCCGCGTCGGGGAGATTCCCTTCGAGAAGCTGTCCTCCTTCACGAACGAGGACTTCGAGACGACTTTCAGGAAATACGCAGACGCTCTTGAGGAAATCTCAAAGGGGATTGCGCAGAAGACAAACCGGTACATCGATCCAAACGCCGAGGAGAAGCCGAGCGCGGCGATGCTGGAGGGGTATTGGGATCTGCTGCACAAGGAGTTCTTCGCGGCGTTCCTCTGCGGCATCAACGCGGGGCTTCTCCTGCAGGACGAGGGGGCGCAGCTCGACGTAAAGGGCGGCGTGTCGGTGCAGATCGAATATGGCAAGTACCTGAATCTCGCCCTTGCGCAGAACAAGTGCCCGCTGATAACAAGCATAAAGGTTAAGAACGTAACGGCAGCGAAGATGGATGGTTTGACCTGCCGCATCAGTTCGCCGGATGAATTCTTCCAGACAAAGACCATGGAGACCGGTCCTCTCTGGCCGGAGGCAGAAACGGAGCTTGGGGCGATCCCGCTGGTGTACAACGTGGCGCTTCTCCGCAAGTTGGAGGATGCGCAGAACGGGTCGTTCAGGATCGAGGTCTCGTCGGGTGACGAAACGCTCTTCAGCCGTGACTATGAGGTTCAGGCGCTGGCGGCGGACCAGTCGCACGACATCTGGTCGCTGCCTGTGTTCCTCGCATCGTTCGTGAAACCCAATTGCGAGTCCATCCACCAGCTGCAGCCGGAGGTGGCGAAGGAAATGCAGCGGATCGCCGGCGGCGATGCGTCTTTGGCCGGCTATCAGATGGACCGGGAACACGTATTCAAGATGTGCGCGGCCATGTACCGGGCCATACAGAAGAGCGGCATTTCCTATTCCAACCCCGCTTCCAGCTTTAACCTGCCGGGACAGAAGATAAGGATGCCTGACACGGTGTTCAAGTACAAGGTCGCCACGTGTCTCGACTCGACGATCCTGTTTGCCTCGATCATGGAGGCCTGCCAGCTGCACCCGGTTATCATCATCATTAGCGGGCACGCATTTGTGGGATGCTTCCTCTTGGACGAACATCTGCCGCAAGTCGAGATGAGAGACCCCCAAGTCCTCCGCAAGCTGATCGCGGCAAACGAGTTCATCGCCATCGAGACAACGATGGTGACGAGCGACAAGACGTTCGAGGAGGCGGAGAAGACAGGGCGTGAGATTCGCCTTGCGGCGAGTGGGGACGGCGATTTCCATTGCGCGATAGACGTTGTCGCGGCGAGAATGAGCGGTGTCATGCCATTGGCCATCGGCAACTCGGCACAGGACGCGGAGTTTGTGGCTGACGGACATGACGTAAGGCAGAAAGGCGTGGGGGCGCTGCGCAAGGTCGAATCCGTCGATATCACCAAGCTCAAGAAGGCGGTGGCGCCGACGGGGCGCGTGGCCGTTTGGGCGCAGAAACTCCTTGACCTCTCGCCGACGAACAAGCTCCTCAACGCGCGTGAATCCAAGGACGTGATGCGACTCTGCTGCCCCGATCCGGCATCGCTTGAGGACTGGTTGGCTTCCGGCGAAGAGGTGCCTGTCCGCTCGTTCTTCGAGGCATTCACCGCAAAGGACATTGCCGATTTCAAGGCACACAAGTTCTCGCAGGATCGGTTCAATGAAATCGTCGAGACCGAGTTTGCCTGCCATCGTCTTTGCGTTGAGGACGGCCCTCGCGCCGTGGTGCGTGGCCTGAAAGCCCTGTACAAACTCGGCCAGAATGATCTTGAGGAAGCTGGCGTACACACCCTGTTCGCGGCAATTGGCTTCCTGAGCTGGAAAGATCCCAAGCACCGCAGCAATACCAAGGCTTATGAAGCGCCATTGATCCTTGTCCCGATTCGGATCGGAAAGACGGCGACGGATGCCGGCATCTGCATAGCCAAGCGAGACGACGAGACGGTCGTGAACACGACGCTTCTCCAGTTCCTGCGCGCGCAGTACGGTATCGAGGTTCCGGGACTCGACCCGCTACCTCTGGACGACGCCGGGCTTGACGTGCCGCACATCATGCAGATATTCCGCGAGTGCGTGAAGAAGGCAAAGGACGTCGAGATCATAAACAGCGCGGCAATCGGGCATTTCGCCTTTGGCAAGTTTGCCATGTGGCGCGACCTGATGGAGAACTCAGAGGCACTCCGAAAGAGCGAACTTGTCAACCATCTCATAAGCGCGGGCGGCAAGTTCAACGACGGCATAGAGGTGTTTTCGCCCAACGAGATAGCCAAGCACCTCAAGCCGGGTGAGCTGTACTGCCCGGTGAGTGCGGACTCTTCCCAGCTGACAGCCGTCCTCTACTCGTCGCTTGGAAAGTCGTTCGTGCTGTATGGCCCGCCCGGAACGGGCAAGTCGCAGACGATCACGAACATGATTGCGCACAATCTCGCCATCGGGCGCAGGGTACTTTTCGTCTCTGAGAAGAAGGCCGCGCTCGATGTCGTACACAAGCGGCTGAAAGAGGTGGGGCTTGAGCCATTCTGCCTTGAGTTGCATTCCAACAAGGGCGACAAGGCGTCCGTCATGCAGCAGTTCGCCTCGTCGCTTGAGATAAGCAAGACATCGACATCGCAGGAGTGGCAGCGTTCGGCGGAGCAGATTTGCGCGTTGAGGGACGAGTTGGCTGGGTATGTGGAGGCTCTGCACCATCGCTACTCGAACAGGCTCACCGCGTACGACTGCTTTGCAAGGGCGATGGAAGAGGGCGAGCCCAAGTATCAGGACTTGATCACGGCGGACTGTCTGACGCAGACTTGGGAGGAGAAGGAGGCACAGCGGGATGCGCTTCGCACGCTCATCACGGAAATCGAGAACGTTCCCGACCGTTCGGCGCTCCTGAAGATTCCTCGCCTTAAGGAACCGTCATGGTCGATGCCATACGAACGGACGCTCAAAGGCGCGGCCGAGAATCTGTCGCTCGTATCGCGCAAGGTGTTGGAGTCGTATGAGGCAATAAAGGGCAATTTCTCCCTCCCGGACGAAATCGACAGAGATACGCTTGCCCATGCCGTGGAACTCCTAAAGGTGTTCAAGGAGGAGAAGCGAGCGCTGGCGAACGTTGGCGACGCCTCGATGACGCCTGAACAGTTGAAGGCGATGATGGGTGAAGCGGCGGCGCGTCAGAAGGCCGTCGATGACGCTGTCGCGGCACGGACAGCAGCAGAGGAGGCGCTCGTCGGATGGGACATCGAGAAACTCAGCATCATCGACACGCTCTCCGTACGCAATCAGGTGGAAACGGTGTGTCAGTCGGGATTCCTGACGAGGCACTTCAAGGAAAACTCCCTGCTTAAGCAATACGCTCCGCTCAAGAAGTCGCTCGGACGGATGACGCTTCAGGATCTCTTGGGGGCAATGCGTAAGATTGACGACCTCAAGGCGGCCCGAAAGAACGTTGACAAGGCGCTTGCGGCGCAGAAAGCGGCAAGGAAGGCGGATGCCGACGAGACAAAGGCGGCGACTTCCGATCTGACCGACGAACTGATCGCCGGAATCGACCGTTTCTTGTCCGCCTGGGAATCGTTCATCTCCGCTTCCGCATCGTTCGGCACGCATCTGGAGGATGCGAGTATTTGTGCCGATCCGACCGCTGCGGCGAATGTCGCGGACAATATTGTAACAAACATCGCCAAGATCAGGCATGTGATGCGCTACAGGCCGTTCAGGGCCACGGCGGACGCGCTGGGCGTTGGAGGATTCGCGGACAAGTTCGAGGCTGGCGAAATCCCCGCCTCCGATCTGCTCCGCGTTTTCGACGATGCCTACCTTGGGAAGATGCTCTATCAGGTCGAGGACGCCTGCCCAATCCTGCCGGGCTTCTTCGGTCGTAGTCACGAGTCGAAGATCGAGCAGTTCCATAGGCTCATCGACAAGTATTCAAACTTGTCCCAGCAAGCGATCTTTGCCAAGATCGCGTCACGTTATCCCGACTTCGACGGAGGACATTTCTCAAAGGAGGAGAACCGCCAGCTTGGCGCTCTCAAGCGCGAGATGAACAAGAAGCGGGGTCAGACGCCTGTCCGCAAGCTCCTTGCAGACAACGGCGACCTTGTGGCGAAGTACAAGCCGTGCTTCCTGATGAGCCCGCTTTCGGTTGCACAGTTCCTCGACATGGAGATGATGGAGCCGTTCGACCTCATCGTGTTCGACGAGGCTTCGCAGATCGAGGTGTGCGATGCAATCGGCGTGATGGCTCGCGGAAAGCAGGTCGTCGTTGTCGGCGACCCGCAGCAGATGCCGCCGACAAACTTCTTCGGAAAGGCGACGGTAGGCGGTCTGGAAAAGGAAGTGGAGGATGCCGAGAGCATTCTCGTTGAATGCCTTGACGTGGGTCTGCCGAAACTCTACCTCAATTGGCACTACCGTTCCCGCCACGAGTCGTTGATTGCGTTCTCGAACCACAATTACTACGAGGACGAACTTTACTCGTTCCCGTCCGTCTCGGAATCCAACCGCCTGGGCGTCAAGTACCACTACATCAAGAACGGGGTTTACGGACACGGCATCAACCCGAACGAGGCGCAGGCCGTGGTTGACTACGTCGCCCGCAGGGTGAAGTCCGAGGCATACAGAAAGAGTCCGAGAAGCATCGGCATCGTCACGTTCAACATGCAGCAGCAGGGCGTGATCGAGGAGATGATTGATATGCGCTGTGCGCAGGACCCGGTTCTCAAAGCCGCTCTCTTTGGCCTTGACGTCGATCCGTCTTCTGGCGGGGAGAGAGGAGTACCGCAAGTGCATGGGGACGAAAAGATGTTCTTCGTCAGGAACCTTGAAAACGTACAGGGCGACGAGGCGGACGTCATCATCTTCTCCATCACGTTCGGACCGGATGAACACAGGAAGATATCGATGAACTTCGGTCCGCTGAACCGCGATGGTGGCGAACGCCGCCTCAACGTCGCGGTCACACGCGCCCGCGAACAGATGGTCGTGTTCTCGTCGATGAAGTACACAGACATTCGAGACGACGAGGACATGGCGAGGGGCGCGAGGGGATTGAGAGGATTCCTGGAATATGCCGAGGTTGGCTCTCGCACGTCCGAATGCAAGGCCGCAGCGAAGTCAGATTCGATATTCAGCTCCATAGTAGCCAAGTTCATCTCTGATCATGGATACAAAGTGGTACGCAATATCGGCTATTCCGGCTACAAGATCGACATGGCCGTGCTGAATCCCTACAACGACAAGGAGTATATTTTGGGCGTGGAATGCGACGGCCCGTCATACGCCAAGCAGCTCACCGTCCGCGACAGAGATGTGCTTCGGGCGTCGGTCCTCGCCCGTGGCGGCTGGAAGATGTGCCGCGTCTGGTGCGCCGAATGGTATCACGACCGCGAGGGCGCGGAGGCGAGGCTCCTCAAGCTTCTGGGCTCCATCAAGCCGGAGAAGCCGATTGATGAAGGCGTGGAGGAGGATGACACGCCAAAGGAGATAACGGTCGTTTCGACGATTGTGCCGGAAGAGCCGGAAGAGGACATTCCCGTCAAGAGCGGCGACTTGCCGCCGGTGTCGCCTCCGCCGTCAATGCCGCCCGCGCAGCCACCTTCAGGGACGCCGCCAGCACCTCCAGCACCACCTTCCGATACGCCGCCCGCGCAGCCCCCAGAGGGACCGTCTGTGCCGCCATCGCCGCCTACAGAGGCTCCGTCTGTACCGCCCACGCCGCCGACAGGAACGCCGCCAGCACCGCCATCGGTCACACCGCCGGCCACGCCCGTTTCACAGCCCGTGCAGTCGACAGTCGTTGTGCCGCAGAACAATGACGAGTTTCCCGTCAAGGTAGGTGAGGTTGCAAGGAAAGTTGTCCCGGTGCTTTTTGCAGAGGGGCGGGCTACGGCCGAGGACATCACGTTCTTGCTTTCCGATCAGGCCATCAAGTTCTTCAAGACGGCTGGCAACAAGGTGTTCAAGCTGGTCACGACAACACCGGAAGAAGATGCCAAAGACGAAAAAGGACGCAACCGATTCTACAAGAAATTCACGCTCAAGTTCGGGGGCTCCGAGTATCTGCTCACCAGCCAGTGGTTTAACGGTGGTCTGCGTCCGCTTCTTCAATGGCTGGGCCAGCATGGGATAAATGAAGATCGGGTCAAGGAGATTTGCGGCGTCCCCGCAGCGCCTACTGCCCCCGTCGAGGAGAAGCCGCCTGCCACGCCTCCGCCGTCATTGCCGCCAGAGCCGCCGCCTGTGCCGCCCACGCCGCCGCCGGCGACGCCTCCCGCTGTGGAGCCGCCAACGCCACCAGCGCCGCCTGTGTCGCCGATTCTGCCGCCAGCTCCGCCCGTCGTGCCACCTGCGCCTCAAACCGTGGCCCCTACCCCCGTTGTGCCGCCTGCACCGCCATCGCCGTCCAAGCCTGTCGTGCCACCCTCTGTCACGCCGACACCGGCAGCATCGAACAACGGCGGGGCGCTTCCGCTGACGGAATCCGCTCTGGCGAACGTACGGGCACCGCTTGCCCTCATGCTCGACGGAGAGGATGTGCGCATCGTGTCCTCCTGGAAGGACTGTTATCAGGCCCTCTGCGAGAAGTTGATGTCTCTCGACGTTGCAAAGTTCGATGCCTTGCCGGATCAGCCGCAGTTCCGCAGGTTCTTCGTGCGTGCCGTGCCGCACAAGAAGTACCCGGATTGCTATGTTGCGAAGTTCGGCAGCGAGAATAACGTGCGCGCCAAGGAGATCGGCAGCAAATCGTACTTCTACATGCCAAACTATGTGGTGTACAACCTGCTAAAGCATTTCGGCATCGATCCGAAACGAGTGACCATTAGAATCTAAAGGAGTAAAACCATGCTTGATGAGTATCCGTTCATCCAGAAGATCCCGTTTGATGTGTATCTGGAAGATGCATATCAAGGGCTTTATCTGACGAGCCACTTCCTGTCGGACTTTCGCCTATGCCCGCTTTTGTACAAGCAAAAGCTCAATGGTGAAGTCATTATCGACGACACGGCGGCGTTTCAGATAGGACGTGCAACGCATGCGCTTGTACTTGGAGGGCAGGACGCCTTTGACGAGGAGTATCTCGTTTCCGCCGGCCCGATCAACCCCAAGACCGGCGAACCATTCGGCAAGCTGACAAAGGCGTACAAGGATTGGGCGGCGACGCAGACGAAGAAGATCATCCTGACTAACGAGTTCGACTTCATGTCGAAGCTGCAGGAGTCTGTCTGGGCGCATCCTAAAGCTGCGGAACTTCTGGACGGATGCGCCTGCGAATGTACGGTGCGGACGGAGTTTCTCGGCGAAAAGGTGCAGATCCGCATGGATGCGTTCAATCCTGAACTCAAGGCGATTATCGATCTGAAGACATGCGACAATCTCGACTTTTTCACGAACGACTGCTTCAAGTACGGATATGCCGAGCAGATGGCGTTCTACCATGACGTGTTCAAGTCCGCCTCTGGCGGGATTGAGACGACGGCGTGGCTGATCGCCGTGGAGAAGCGTGCCCCGAATCGCTGCGGGGTCTGGCAGGTGTCCGAACGGATGCTCGATCAGGCCGGCAAGGTCAATGAGCATACCATCGAGGAGCTGAAGGCATGCCGCTCAAGCGACGTGTGGCCGACACGGTACGAAGAGCCGCATGTCCTTGACATCCCGACACACGAGTAAGATCTCATCAAACAAAACGAAAGGAACAAAACAATGGCCAACGAACTGGATGAACTGACAGGTCCCGTCAATGGAGCGGGGCGCGACATAAACGTGATCGAGAAACAGCTCCCGACCCGCGTGGGCTGGGGTTCGACGTTGTTCGAGATCATTCTGTGGTGTCTCTTCATCGTCCCTGGGCTGATCTTCCTCTTCATGAAGATCGGCGCCAAAAATTACTTCCAGCAGCTCCAGCAGAAGATCCAGGCTGACGCCTCGACCATCGACAACTACCTCGAACAGCGCGTCCAGATACTGAAGAATCTGGCGAAGCTCGTCGAGAAGGCTATCGACCTCGACAAGGACGTGATGAAGGCAGTAGCGGCGTTCCGTGGCGGGCGGCTGGCCGACGGAGAGCGAAATGCCGTCGCAAACCAGATCGACGGGTGCTTCGGGAGGCTGTTCCCGCAGGTCGAGGCATACCCCGACCTCAAGGCGCACGCAGCCATCGCCGAGGCTATCCAGCAGAACAGTTATCTCCAGAAGGAGATCACCGCCGCCCGACAGCTCTACAACGATTCCGTCATGCAGTGGAACGCCGACATCTTCGACTGGCCGACGAAGCAGATTGTCGCCGCCCGCGCCGGCTACACGACGCGCATTCCGTTCACGGCTTCCGCTGAAATCAAGTCGCAGGCGAGGGGAACGTTCTTTTGATCGAGGATGTCTACGAGCCGCTTGCGCGTTATCGAGACGAGTTTCGACAGAAATTCGCCACGCTGACGCGTGAGAAGTTCAAGGAACTCACGACCCGCTCTGGCGTAGATGTCAGGGCGAATCGTGCGCTCGTAGCCGAAATCAAGCGTCTTCAGGCCGAGGCGGACTCCGCAAGCACCAAGAAGACCTGCTACGGTTGCCTGATGGCCGTCGGCTTTGTCGGCGCGGTAGCGGCTCTCATCGGTGCTGTGGCCACTAACGGCACGGACAGGCAGACGCAGGGATGGTGCATCCTTGGCATCGTTGCGGGACTTGCCCTTGGGATTGTGATGATTCCTCTTTTCAATGCCGTTGCAGAGCTCCTTGCAAGCCTTGAATCGCGCATTGCGACGAAGAAAGGGATCGCCTGGAAGCAGATGGAGCCTCTGAACAAGCTGTACACATGGGACGTGACCGTCAAGTTGATTGAGGCGACCGTGCCGAGGCTGGAGTTCGACCCGTATTTCACGGCGGATAGGCTGGCGTCTCTCCATAGGCAGTTCGGATGGGATGACTCGTTCAACGACGGCAAGTCCATCATATTCGCGCAATCCGGCGTCATCAACGGCAACCCGTTCGTATTCGGGCACTACCTCGACATGGAGTGGGGCGAAAAGACATACGAGGGGACAAAGGAGATATCTTGGACCGAATGGGAGGAGGGTGCGGACGGAAAACGGCATCGTGTGCGCCGGTACGAGACGTTGTACGCCCATGTGACGAAACCGATACCGGTTTACAGCGAACAGAAGTTGCTTGTTTACGGCAACGACGCCGCGCCGAATCTGTCCTTTTCTCGCCAGCCCTCAGGCCTGACCGGGAAAGAAGGAGAACTTTGGAGTACCATCCGCAAGAAGTGGCGACTCAGCCGGCTGAAGGCATATTCCCGCAACCTTACAGACGACTCCAACTTCACCTTGATGAGCAACCATGAGTTCGAGACGTGGTTCCATGCAAAAGATCGCGACCACGAAGTGGAGTTCAGGTTGCTGTTTACGCCGGTCGCACAGACCCAGATGCTGAATCTGATGAAAGACACGACGGTCGGCTACGGTGACGACTTCACGTTCATCAAGCAGAGAAAAGTCAACGTGCTCTTCTCACAGCATCTCAACGCGGCGACCATCGACACCGATCCTTCCCGGTTCCACAACTGGGATTACGATTCGGCATTTTCATTCTTCGTCCAGTTCAACGAGCGGTATTTCAAGGATGCCTATTTCGCGCTCGCTCCTCTACTTGCAATCCCGCTTTATCAGCAGACACGGACGCACGAGGACATCTGGAAAGGCGTTCTCGGACGCAAGGCTTCATCGTTCTGGGAGCATGAAGCCGTTGCCAACTATCATGGGGAGACCAAGTTTGAACATCCAAGCTGCATCACCCGCAGCATTTTGAAAACCCATGTTGTCCAGCGCGAGGGCGGCGAAAGCACCATCGCGGTCACGGCATACGGCTATCGTGGCGTGGAGCGGGTTGACTACGAAGAGGTGTACGGCGGAGACGGAAAGTGGCACAAGGTCGCCGTGCATTGGACTGAGTACCTCCCGGTTCAGCGGACGAGCAATATGTGCCTGAGCGAACGGGGCACACCGTCCGACATCTTCAAGCGCCGCGCCGCCGCTTCGCGTGAAAGCGCATACCGTCGTTCAATCCTTTCGTATCTCGCCACAAACTAAACAACAGGAGAAAGCAATGAAAGAACTCAATGACAAGGATCTGGAAATCATTAATAGAGTGGTGATGGGTGCGGTGAAAACTCACAACCTAAAAGATGTAGTCCCGCAGCAGGAGAATCCGTTTCTCTTTTCCCTGTACGTGCCGATAGCGAATAATCAGGCAAAGGTCGCGGAAGCGGCAAACGAAATCTTCCACGGTCTCGGAGTCCTGCCAGCGGATCGGACATTGCTGATGGGCGAGGGAGCTGACTACTGCGCCTTGTTCGTTGCAGGCGAGGGAGATTATTTTGCGTTGTTGTTCAACCATCCCAAGGCGACGTCGTTCAGGGAACAAGACGAGGAATACCAGTTCACGCTCAAATATGAGAACGACCGACAGGAGGCGGAAGCTGAAGAGGAAGAAGCCGAGGTGCGGTCGCTTGTCGCGGATATCAGGGCGGGGCGGCTCAAATCGAAAACACCCGACGGCTATCTTGTACTGAAGGGAGAGTTCTACGATGCGATTGATGCGGGTGAGAAGAAGGTCGAATACCGCAACTTCACTGAATACAATCTCAAGCGTACCATCGGAATCAAGACGGTTCGGTTCAATCGCGGCTACGTGAAGAACGCTCCACAGATGAAATGGCAAGTGAAGAAGGTCGTCCTTATGGATGATGACGACAGCGAGTGCGATCCTTTTGATGTGCCGGAGGATTTCTGGCCTGTTACCATCGCAATTCATCTTGGAACAAGGCTGGGGTAGCAATATCCTGAGAACAATTAAATGATGAGATGACCAAGACATGGCTTACGAGATTGAGAGAAAGTTTCTGGTGAAAGGAGATGCGTGGCGCGGGCTTGCCGAGCTCTTGCGCATCCGGCAAGGGTATGTAGCGACGCAGGACGGCACGACGGTACGCGTGCGGCTTGCCGGGGACCGAGCATTCCTCACACTGAAGGATCACGCTGTTGGGCTTGTCCGTCACAAGTTCGAGTATCAGATTCCGACTTCCGAGGCCGAGACGATACTTGACACGATGTGCGGCAATGTTGTGGAGAAAAACCGCTACTGCATACCAGCCGTTGAGCCGGGGTTGGCGTGGGAGGTGGATGAATACTTCGGCGCGAACGCTCCTCTCGTCACGGCTGAGATTGAGTTGCCGGACGAGAATACCTCCGTTACCTTGCCCGACTGGATCGGACACGAGGTCACCAACGATCACCGCTACAAGAACAATAATCTCGCAGTAAACCCGTATTCAGAATGGTGTGAAAGCGAGGGGACTAAATGAAGAAGATAGTGTTGATGTTTGCTGTTTCCTTAGCAATGATTGCAAAGGCGGACTACTGGATGACGTTCTGCAAGACGCCGAGCGGGCAGCACTATTCGCAGGTCGGTTACGTGAAGCCCGATGCGGACGGATTCGTAACGATCAAGGCTGGTCCGTTAACTGTCGTTGTTTACAAGACGCAGGTCTGGTATCAGAAGATGCCCGGCGACGCGCCGCAGATGCCGTAATGGAGAAGTCGAAAGACGGATAATGGAGTACATTATAGACAGTCTTGAAGCTGCGGACAATCCGCGTGTGCTGTTCCGGGGGATCGTCGGAAGCCGCGCATACGGCACGCAGAACGCGAACAGCGACACGGACGTTCGCGGCATCTTCGTCGTGCCTTCCGCCGAGTATGCGCGGCTTGCACAGCCGCCGAAGCAGGTCGCCGACGAGCGCAATGACAGAACGTACTATTCGCTTGTCCGCTTCTGCGAGCTGATGTCCGAGGCGAACCCGACGACGATGGAGATGCTGTTCCTGCCGGATGACTGCATCATGAAAACCTCTCCGGCTCATTCCATGCTTGTCGCCAACAGGGGGCTGTTCGTCACGCAGAAGGCTGTGGACAGTCACCTCGGCTATGCGTTGAGCCAGATCAAGAAGGCAAGGGGAACCAACAAACGCGTGTGGAATCCGTGGCCGGAGGAACCGCCGCATGCGGAGGACTACTGCCTGTTCCTCGGCGATGCCAAAGGGCGTGCCGTCCCCGTCGGGGAGGCGGAGGTGAGTCTCGCCAACTGCAAGGTGACGAGGCTTGTCGGAAATCGTGCGGCGGATATGTTCGCATTGTACGATTACGGTGCGCCGACGGGCGGCATCTTCCATGGGGGAATGCTCGTCGAGACCGACGCCGCCGATCTTGACCGGGTGAAGAGAATTGGCATTCTCATCTACAACGAGCAGGCCTTCAACAGCGCGAAGCGTCAGCACCACGAGTATTGGGACTGGCGGCGGAATCGCAACGAGTCGCGCTGGACGGCGCAGGAGCGCGGACAGATGGACTACGATGCCAAGAACATGATGCACCTCGTCCGTCTTCTGCTTTCCGGCGAGAACATCGTCAAGACGGGCGAGCCAATCGTGCGCTTCGACGGAGAGCGGCTTCAGACGCTGCTCTCGATCCGGCGCGGCGAGTGGAAGTTCGACGAGATCATGGCCTTTGCGGATGAGAAGAAGTCCGTCATCGAGGCTGGCAAGGGAAGTCTCCCGCCCGACTGCGATACGGAGAAGGTCGACGAGCTTATCGCGTCCGTGATGAAGGAGGCTGGAGTGTCATGAACGATGCCGACAAGGAGAGAGTAGCCGCCGCGCTCCGCGACATTGAATCGCGGCACGGGTGTCGTATCCTGTTCGCCGTGGAAAGCGGCTCGCGGGCGTGGGGATTCGCCTCGCCTGACAGCGACTATGACGTCCGGGGCGTGTTCGTGAAGCCCCTCGACTGGTATCTCCAGTTGAAGAGCGATGTCCAGGACACTATCGTTGAGGAGCTTCCCGGCGAGATCGACGTCTCGCTGTGGGACCTGCGCAAGGCGCTTCTCCAGATGGCAAAGTCCAACGCCTCGTTCCTGGAGTGGCTGGGTAGCCCGATCATCTACAGGGACTGCGGAATCATTGCCGCCTTGAACGAGCTGAAGGCCGACTGCGTCAACCCCGCGCATGTCGCGTTCCACTACGCATCTATGTTCCGCAAGGCGATGGAGTCGCGAAACGAGGATGGTACGATACGCATCAAGAAGCTCTGCTACGCGCTTCGCGCCGCTCTCTGCCTGAGATACGCGATGGCTGTCGAGACAATGCCGCCTACGCCGTTCGTCGATGTGCTTGCAGAAACGAAACTGGAACCTGACGAGCTGGACGCGATACGGGAAGTCCTGGCGCAGAAGGAACACGCCCTTGAGTCGGCTACCGTGACGCCGGACACAAGGATTGCCGATCTGCTGTCGGACAGATACGATTCGCTTGCCGCACATCCTTGGCGTAAGCATGGTGTGCCGAGTGACGCATACTCAAAGCTTGAAGAGATATTCAGGGCCTATGTAAAGAATGTCACGAAGGAAGCAGCTCAATGAGAATAATGGCGACATCTGATCTGCACGGCAACCTTGAGGGGCTTGACCCAAAGGGCGCGGACGTCGTGGTGCTGGCGGGAGACGTCGCGCCGCTGCGCGGACGCGGGCCGTGGCACGTCAACGACCAGAAGAAGTGGATCAACAAGAAGTTCCGCGAATGGACGGCATCGTATCCCGACATTCCGTTCGTCGTCATTCCCGGCAACCACGACTTCTACCCGATTGCGCACATACTCTTCAAGGAGCAGGGAATCGACTGGAAGTACGGGTTCTCGCCGAACGTCCATTTCCTTGGCGACACGGGGACGGAAATCGACGGCGTCAAGTTCTACGGGACTCCGTGGGTGCCGATCATTTCCTACTCGTGGGCTTTCGAGGGCGAGCCGGACACGCTCAAAGGCTGGTTCTCGAAGATTCCCGCCGACCTCGATGTGCTTGTCACGCATTCGCCGCCGCGCATTCCGGGAAGCGACGTCGACCGTTCGCTCCAGACAGACTCGGAACATTTCGGATCGCCGGAGCTGACGGAGGCCATCATTGAGAAGCATCCGCGTCTTGTGTTCTGTGGACATATCCACACGGGACAGCACGGCGGTGTCGATTTCGAGGGGAGCCGCATCTACAACGTTTCCCGCCTCGACGAACGTTACGAAATCGCCTACGAGCCAACGTGGGTGGAAGTCTGAACAAGGAGGGATTTGCATATAGGACTGCTAAAGACAAGGCGGCTGGCTCGGCACTCGCTTCGCGCGGCGTGTTCGCTTCCCGACGGGTCGCGAACCCCCGCAAGGGACGGTTACGCACGGCAGAAGCAGCAACGGCATCCCCTGAACGAAGTGAGCCGCGTAGCGGTCGCTATGAGGTGTGCGACGGGGATTTGCGCCCCGCGATCGCCGCACAGCAGCCTTTCGCGGCGACCGCCCCCGTCTCGCTCCTCATCGCGGCGGATTTGAGCGACCCGATCTACACGGGTGCGCGAAGCTCTCTTTCGAATTACGATGCGGGGATTGTCTCGGGCAACATCTACCTCTACTGCGCGGCAAACGGCCTCGCCACGGTCTGCCGCGCGTCGATGGACCGCGAAAAGCTCAAGAAGTCCCTGAAGCTTGATGACAAGACCGCCATACATCTCAACCATCCCATCGGCTATCCTGCCAATGGAAAATAAAATAGAAGTTGCGCATGAAGACGCCACGCGCAGGATTCCGCGACACGACGCCAGACGAGAGGCGCGACGCCCCCGCCTGGCGGAGATTCCCCGCCCCGGGTCGGGGAAGAGCAGAAGGATTGAGACGAGGTGAAGCGGCTCAAGGAGCAGCTCCGTTGGTTGATGGAGCGGATGTAGGGGGCGGAATGCATGAAAGTTGAATCAGAAAAATAGAAATATTTTCTCCAACAACTTTTTCGGGGAGAAGTTTCATGGTTCAGCATTTATTGCATATTCATACGGAGCTTTGGGAAACTTCTGCCGAGGGCCGCGTAGATGTGATATACTTTCAGGCACCATGAACAACCCATCACGTCTGTCAGCTGTGTCGTTTCTTCTATGCGTTGCGCTTGGCGCAGGTGCGTCCGAAAAGGCCGCGATGCCTCTGCCGGGCGAGGATGGGCGGCGGCCTGCGCTCGCCCCCGATCCGTTTCCAGACCGCATGAGCGCCTACGTGTGGCGCAATTGGGGCCTTGTGGATGCCGCACTCCTGGCGGATACGGTAGGCGCCTCCAAGGGCGAGATTGCGGCCATCGCGGCGGACATGGGGCTTGATCCCGATGCGAAGGTTCTGCCCGAATGGAAGACAAAGGGGTACATAACCGTGCTGCGCCGGAATTGGCATCTCCTGCCGTACGGGCAGCTGATGAAGCTTCTCGGAAAGACGCGGGAAGAGCTCCACTTCTGTCTGATGGAGGACGATTTCCTGTGGGTCAAGCTCGGCTCCGTAAAGCCGTTCTGCGAACCGCTCGCCTACAGTGCGGCGGACGCCGCCGCAGGTCGCGCCGCGAGGCTTCGGATCGCGGAGATCCTTCGTGGCGAAGGACTCGACCCCAAGGCCCCTGAAGAGCCTCGCTTCTCGTTCATCAAGGAGATAATGGACATTCAGAAGGACGCCGCCAGGCGCGGCGCCGCTGCGGATTCGCCTTTCGATTTCCGGCTGATATTCAGCTACTTCGCGGACTACGGCGATCCGCTTGGCGATCCGGAGATCGGTTCATATCCTGAGGGGCTTCTTGAGAAGCTTGCCGCAGACGGCGTGAACGCCGTCTGGCTGCATACGGTTCTTCGTACGCTCGCGAAGGATCCGAAGTACCCGGAGTTCGGCGAAGGGTCCGAGATGCGGATCGCGAACCTTAGGAAGCTCGTCGCCCGCGCCGCGAAATACGGAATAAAGGTGTACCTCTATATGAACGAGCCGCGTGCCATGCCCAAGGAGTTCTTTGAGGTCAACGAAGAGCGCAAAGCCTTCATGGGGGTGGCCAGTGGACAGCAGTATGCGATGTGCACAAGTTCTCCGGAAGTCCGCCGTTGGGCGCGCGATTCCTTGAAGCAGGTGTTTTCGCGGGTGCCCGGTCTTGGCGGCATATTCACGATAACCATGAGCGAGAATTTGACGAACTGTGCGTCTCGGGGCGGCAAGGCTCGTTGTGCGCATTGCAAGGGACGTTCCACCGGAGAAATAATCGCCGAGATCAACCGCGCCATGATCGACGGAATGACGGACGGAAACCCGAATGCCGAAGCGCTGGTCTGGAACTGGCAGTGGCCGAAGGACGAAGAGGGGGCGATCGTCGCCTCCCTCCCGGCGCACAACTGCCGCCTGATGGCCGTGAGCGAGAACGGGATCAAGATCAGGCGCGGCGGCGTGGACGCCGTAGAGCGCGACTATTCCATATCGATCGTCGGCCCGGGCGAAAATGCGCGGAGGCTATGGAGCTATGCAAAGAGAAGGGGGATACCTTCCGTAGGCAAGGTTCAGGCGGCGAACTCGTGGGAGCTGAGTTCGTTCCCGTACATTCCGACGATGGATCTGGTGGCGCAGCATGCGGTGAATCTCGCGAACGAGGGCGTGAACGGCGTGATGCTATCGTGGTCTCTTGGTTGCTGCCCGTCCCCGAACCTGCGAGTCTACAGCGAGCTGCGGCGAGGCGAGACGGACAAGGATGGCGTGCTCGACAGGTTGGCGAAGGAGATTTACGGCGCGAAGGGCGCACAGGCGCGCAAGGCCTGGACGGCATTCTCGGAAGGGTTCACGAACTATCCGTTCACGTGCGGGACGATCTACAACGGCCCTCAGCAGTGGGGGCCGGCGAATCCCCTGTACGCGAGGAAGACAGGCTGGCGCGCGACGATGGTCGGAATTCCCTACGACGACATCGACGGATGGCGGAATCTGTATCCGAAAGAGGTCTATGCCGATCTCATAGGGCGGGTCGCGGACGGCTTTGAGGATGGCTGCAGGCTGATGGAGGGCGTAGCGCAGAAGAAGGAACTCGACATGTTCCGCGCGGAGCAGATGCACTTCGCCTCCTGCCGGGATCAGTCACTGTTCGTCATTGCCCGCGACAGGGGGGACATGGGCGAGATGCGCCGCATCGCAAAGGTGGAGCTTGAGCGCGCAAAGGAGTACTGGAGAATCGTCCGCGCCGACAGCCGCATCGGCTACGAGTCGTCCAACCACTACTTCTTCGTGCCGAGGGATGTGCTTGAGAAGGTTCTGTCGTGCCGTGCAATCATTGACGGCGAGTGACGGGACGGATTTTCCTTTGGAGGGAAGGCATGGATGGCTGTTGCGGACAGATGCGTTCATTGATTGATGCCGATGTCGTGATAGAGGGCCGCTTGCCCGCTGCGTTTGGGCTTTCGCGAACGTCGTTGAGGTCTGCCGCCGCATTCTTCGCTTCGCGCTCCAGAGGGCGCATAGGCAACCCGCGCTGGCACGAGGTCGTCGTGCATCTCGTGGATGATGCGGGGTCTGATGAGGTCCATAGGGCCATAATGAACATTGCCGGAGCGACTGACGTTGTTACACAGGCTTACGACTCGATCCCGCCTGAGGAGCCGGGGCTGTACGGCGAGCTGTTCGTAAACGTCGACCAGGCCTTCCGCGCCGCGCCGAAGCGGAAGGGGTGGAGCGCCAAGAAAGAACTCCTGCTGTACGTTGCGCACGGCATGGATCACCTTTCCGGGGCGGATGACCACGAGGAGCGGGACTACCTCGTCATGAGGCGGAGAGAGCTACGCTGGATAGGGATGCTCCCAGTTTGACTTTCGAGTCGGATGATGGTAGACTACGCGCCAATTTTCCAGTTAAGGGATAGAATACATGAACAGAACAATCAAGAAAGTGACGGCGCGGGAAATCATTGACTCCCGCGGTAATCCGACGGTTGAAGTTGATGTGGTTCTTGAGGACGGCACGCTCGGTCGTGCGGCAGTCCCTTCGGGCGCATCCACGGGCGTGAACGAGGCTCTTGAGCTTCGCGACGGCGACCCCAAGCGCTACCTCGGCAAGGGCGTTACCAAGGCCGTTGCCAATGTCAACAAGGTCATCGCTCCCAAGATTGTCGGTCTGTGCGCCTGCGATCAGCGCGGTATCGATAACCTCATGCTCAAGCTTGACGGCACCCCCACGAAGTCCAAGCTCGGCGCAAACGCGATTCTCGGCGTGTCGCTCGCCGTCGCGAAGGCCGCTGCCGCTTCTTTCGGTCTTCCGCTCTACCGCTACATCGGCGGCACCAACACGTACACGCTCCCCGTTCCGATGATGAACATCATCAACGGCGGTGCGCACTCCGATGCCCCGATCGCTTTCCAGGAGTTCATGATTCGCCCTGTCGGCGCAAAGAGCTTCAAGGAAGGTCTCCGCATGGGCGCCGAGACGTTCCACAACCTCAAGAAGGTGCTGAAGGCGCGCGGTCTCTCCACGGCCGTCGGCGACGAGGGCGGCTTCGCTCCTGCGCTGGATTCCATCGAGGATGCCCTTGAGTGCATCATCAAGGCCATCAAGGCCGCCGGCTACAGGCCGGGCAAGGATGTGACCATCGCCCTTGACTGCGCATCGTCCGAGTTCTTCAAGAACGGCAAGTACGACTACACATGGAAGGAAGGCAAGAAGGGCGCCAAGCGCACCTCCGCCGAGCAGGTCAAGTACCTTGAGGGTCTTATCGCGAAGTACCCGATCGATTCCATCGAGGACGGCATGGCTGAAGGAGACTGGGATGGCTGGGTTGCTCTCACCAAGGCAATCGGCGACAAGTGCCAGCTCGTCGGCGACGACCTCTTCGTCACGAACGTGAAGTACCTCGAGAAGGGCATCAAGCTCGGCGCCGCCAACTCGATCCTCATCAAGGTCAACCAGATCGGATCGCTCTCCGAGACGCTCGACGCGATCGAGATGGCGCACCGCGCCGGCTATACGTCCGTGACCTCGCACCGTTCGGGCGAGACCGAGGACGCCACGATCGCCGACATCGCGGTCGCGACGAACTCCGGGCAGATCAAGACCGGCTCCATGAGCCGTACCGACCGCATCTGCAAGTACAACCAGCTCCTCCGCATCGAGGAAGAGCTTGGCGACAAGGCGGTCTACGGCTACAAGAAGGTTCGCTGAACCATCCTGTAGATGACAGGGATACGGCGCATCCGCAATGGCGGGTGCGCCGTTCCTCGTTTTGGTGTGGTATAATACATCCCCACATGACCATGATCGTGAAAATCAGACATACAGTAACTCTTGCCGCGCTTGTGTGCGCGGCATCGGCATATGCAATGAAACCAAACGAGACCCTACACAACTTCACCATCCAATCAGTAACAGACCTGCCGGAAGTCCCCGGCCGCCTATGGCGGATGAACTACGCGAAAAACGGGGCGGATCTCGTGTGGCTTGAGCGTGACGACGACAACAAGACGTTCGCCATCGCGTTCAAGACGGTGCCTGGGGATGATACGGGCGTTGCGCACATCATGGAGCATTCTGTATTGTGCGGATCGCGGAAATATCCGGTGAAGGAACCGTTTGTGGACCTGATGAAGAGTTCCCTCGCGACCTTCCTCAACGCGATGACATATCCGGACAAGACCGTGTATCCGGTATCGTCCCGCAATGACGCGGATTTCCTCAATCTCGTGGACGTGTACATGGACGCCGTGCTTCATCCGCTTTCCATAGAGAACCGGATGGCGCTTGACCAGGAGGGGTGGCACTACGAGTTTGACGAAAATGGCAGGCTCGTGATGAACGGCGTGGTGTATTCGGAGATGAAGGGAGTGTTCTCCAACCCAGACTCCATTGCGTTCTGGGAGACGATGAAGCTGCTCTTCCCCGATTGCTGCTACTCAAAGGAGTCGGGAGGCGACCCGGCGCACATCCCTGATCTGACGTTCGAGGCGTACAAGGCGTTCCACTCGAGATTCTACCATCCGTCCAATTCGCGCATATTCCTGGACGGCAAGGTTGACATCGACGCCACGCTTGCAAGGCTCGATTCGTTCCTGAAGGATTACGGCCGTTCGGATGTGCGCGCGGAGATCCCGCTGCAGAGGCCAGTCTCGAAGAGCGCAACGGTAAAGTACGAGGTGTCCGACGACGGCAAGGACAAGTTCATCCTCGTGGACGGATGGGTGATAGGGAAGTTCGACGACCGTGAGGGACGGCTGGCGTTTGCGGTGCTTTCGGAGGCGCTTGCCGGATCGAACGAGGCCCCGCTCAAGAAGGCCCTTCTCGACAGGGGGCTGTGCGAGGACGTGGAGCTTGGCGCGGAAGGGGTGCAGCAGGTAGCCGCGCTGCTGACGATCCGCAACACTTCGAGGGAGAAGGTGGAGGAGTGCCGCAGGACGGTGCGCAAGACGCTTGCCGATCTGGCGCAGGGCGGTCTCGACCACAAGCGGCTTGAGGCGATTCTGAACAAGTGCGAGTTCCTTGCGCGGGAGAAGGATTCGGGGGCGTACCCCCGTGGGCTGGCATTCATGTCCGCCGCATACGACACGTGGATGTACGGCGGAGATCCCGCAGACGGGTTCAGATACAGGGATCTGTTCGATTCAGTGCGGGCGAAGCTGCAGTCAGGCGTGTTCGAGCGGTACCTGCGCGAGATGCTTGTGGATAACGCCCATCACGTCGAATTGACGCTTGAGCCTTCGTCAACGCTTGGGGATGAGCGGGCGAAGGCGCTGGAGGCAAAGCTCGCCTCGGTGCTGTCGAAGTGGGATGATGGGAAGGTGGCGGAAGTGAAGGCCGCCGCAGACCGGCTCAAGGCGTTCCAGAAATCAAAGGATCGTCCGGAGGATGCGGCGAAACTTCCCCTACTCTCGGTGAAGGACATCCCGGCCAGGGGAGAGGAGATCCGGCAGACGGTCTCAACCGTTGACGGTCGGACCGTCATACGGCCAAAGGTTGGGGCGGACGGCATATTCTACCTTGAGATGTACTTCTCGCTCGAAGACTTCAGTTCCGGGGAGCTTGTGGAGGTGCCATTCTTCGTGTCATTGCTCGGGGATCTCGCCACGGCGAATTTTGGGGCGTTGGCCCTGAAGAGCGAGATGGACGCCAATCTCGGGCGCTTCTCTGTGGATAGCGTCGTCTACGAGGCGAATGGGAAGGCCACACCGTACATCTACGTGCAGGTCGCCGCGCTTGAGCAGAAGCGAGAGGACGTGCTGCGCCTTTCTAAGGAGGTGCTGCTTGCGACGCGGTTTGAAGACAAGAAGGCCGTGGGCGACATCCTCAAGCAGGCGCGGCAGGGGATGGAGTTGAGCGTGGCCGAATCGGGCAACAAGTATGCGATGCGTAGGGCCGCAGCCCGGCTTTCGCGGCAGAATGAGATGGAAGAGGTGATGTCGGGCATCGTCCAGCTTCGCTGGCTTCAGAAGGCGAAGGTGGATGACGGGATGCTGTCGCGCTTCGCCAGCCTTGCCAAGCGGGTGTTCACGAAAGGCAGGCTCACTGTGTGCCTTACGGACAACATGCCGGCCGAGTACGCTTCCGAAGTCGTGGCGGCATGGCCGGTCGGCGTACCGCCTGCGCCTGCCGTATGGAACGTCTCGCTCCCGCCTGCGAAAGGAGGGGAGGGCTTCTCCATCCCGGCGGAGATTGCATACGCCGGCGTCGCATCCCGCCTGCCGGATGGATGCGGCTACCATGGCTCGCAGATTGTGGCATCTCGCATACTCACCCTGGATTACCTGTGGAACGAGATCCGCGTCCTCGGCGGCGCGTATGGCATGGGGCTGATCGTGCGTCCCGATGGCGATTTGCAATACATGACGTACCGCGATCCCAATCCGGCGCGTTCGCTCGGCAAGATAGCCGGGGCGGGCGCGGCATTGAGGAAGTTCTGCGACTCCGAGGCCGATTTCGGAAAGTATATAGTTTCTGCGATAGGCAAGACCGAGCCATACCTTTCTCCGAGGCTTGAGGCGCAAAGGGCTTCCACCCTCTACCTTTCAGGGCGTACGCCAGAGGATGTGGATAGGGTAAGGGCGGAGGTGCTGCATACGAAACGCGAAGACCTTTTGCGGTTCGCGGATATGCTTGACGGACTCGCCAAAGGCGCATCGGTGTGCGTGGTTGGCGGCAAGAAGCCGCTTTCGCAGTGTGGCCTCGCCACGACAGAGAGCGTGTCGGAGTGAGACGGGATCGTTTTTGGTATAATCAACATCACCATTATGATACTTCAGATAGAAAAATACGGCAGTGACAAGCTTCGCGCAAAGGCGCGGAAGGTGGCCGTCACGCCTGATCTCGTCGAGCTCGCGGAGAGCATGCTGGAGACGATGTACAAGGCGAAAGGCGTCGGCCTCGCTGCCGAACAGGTCGGAAGGGACGAGGCGCTTTGCGTGATAGACGTGCCTCTGAGCTGCGAGGACGATGAAGACACGAAGCTCTTCAATTCTAAGACGGCGCAGCCTCTTGTGCTTTTCAATCCGGAGATCGTCGCAACATCTGGGGAGCAGACAGGACGGGAGGGATGCCTGTCTCTGCCGAACGTAGGCGGCGACGTGACTCGGCCAGAGGAGGTCACGGTCCAGTACCTCGATTGCGGGGGAGTGCCGCAGATCGCCACGGTGAGGGGGTTCCTCGCCAGGGCCGTATGCCACGAGACGGATCATCTCAAGGGCATACTGTACGTTGACCACATGGACGAGCGCTCGCGTGAAAAGGTCCTCAAGAAACTAAAGAAGAACAAGTGACTGGAGAGGCGGCAGACAGATCCCGCCTGATTGCGTATGACTATTACCGATTGGCTTAAAGAGGGCTTTACGAAGGCGTTTCCCGGATTGGAAATCCCGGAGATAAAGGTGGTCCCGGCGACTGACCCGAAATTCGGGGATTACCAGTGCAACGATGCGCTCAAGATCGCGAAGCGGGCCGGATGCAGGAACCCTCGAGAGGCCGCACAGAAGGTCGTGGAGAACCTCACCGGGGAATATGGTGTAGAGGTGGCGGGGCCTGGATTCCTCAACGTCACCATAACCAGTGAATGGCTTGGCAACGCGCTTTCCGCGCTTGAGGCCGACGGCCACTGCGGCATCGCGCAGATCGGCGGCGGAAGGAGGGTCGTCATAGACTATTCGTCGCCAAATGCGGCGAAGCAGATGCACATAGGGCACATCAGGTCTACGGTCATAGGCAACGCAATCGACCGCATCTATCGCTCGCTCGGCTATCATGTGATAGCGGACAACCATCTTGGGGACTGGGGGACGCAGTTCGGCATCCTTATCAAGGGCTATCGCGAGTGCCTTACGCAGGAAGAGCGAGACAGTCTTTCCGTGGCGACGCTGGAGAAGTGCTACGTGGAGTCCTCCTCGCGGGCCAAGACCGATGAGGCCTGGAAGGCGGCGTGCCGGGAGGAGCTGGTCAGGCTTCAGCAGGGTGATCCGGAGGACGTTGAACTATGGAAGAGGTTCATCGACATATCGATCGCGGAGTTCAACCGCATGTATTCGAAGCTTGGGGTTCACTTCGACACATGGCGGGGCGAGTCGTTCTACCGCAACATGATGGCCCCCATCGTGGATCGCCTTGTGAAGATGGGCCTTGCCGAAGAGTCGGAGGGTGCGCTTGTCGTAAGGTTTGAGGACGAGGGGCTGCCGCTTGCGATTGTGAGGAAGTCCGATGGCGGCTTCAACTACACCACATCAGACATCGCGTGCGTGGAGAGCCGCATCGCCGAGTATGATCCCGCCGAGATAATATACGTGACGGACGACCGCCAGATCCTGCACTTCAAGCAGTTCTTCATCATATGCGCGAAGATGGGGATGAAGGCCAAGCTCGTCCATGTTCCGTTCGGGCTGATGTCATACCAGGGCAAGGCGATCTCGACCCGCGAGGGCAACCTGATAAAGCTCGACGACCTCCTTGCGGAAGCCACCCGCAGGGCCTATGAGATCGTCAAGGATCGTGGAGGGGACGAAAGGCTTGCGGAGCAAATCGGGCTCGGGGCGGTAAAGTACGCAGACCTGAGCCATGATCCCGGTACGGCCATCGACTTCAACTGGGACAAGGCCCTTGCGCTTGAGGGCAATTCCGGCCCGTATCTCCAGTATGCCCATGCCCGCGTCTGCTCGCTCATGGAGAAGGCGGGAAATCCCGACATCGCGGGCTTTTCGTTCAACGTCTCCACGCAGTCCGAGAAGCTCCTTGCGCTGCAGCTCCTGAAGTTCGGCGACACCGTGAGGAAGGCGGCGGAGAACTACAAGCCGTCGCTGCTTGCCGACTATCTCTTCCAGACGGCGCAGATATACTCGTCGTTCTACCAGCAGAACCCTATCCTCAAGAGCGAACCCGATGTACGCGATGCGAGGCTCAAGCTCTGCGCCCTCTTTGGCAAGGTCCTCGCGAAGGGTCTGGACCTTCTCGGGATTGCCGCCCCCAGCAGGATTTGACCATCGTCGCCGCAATGCGTTTGGCGGCAGGTGGCTGCACGGATTCAAGGAAAGAAAGGTGATGACAAGATGAAAAGACAAACGATCTGCTTGCTGGCGGCATCTCTTGCCAGTGTCATGACGCTGACCGCCCAGACGATCAGCGTTAAGAGTCCGGATGGCCTGAACGAGATAAGGCTGATCACCGAGCCGACGCTTTCGTATTCGGTTCACAGGGCTGGAGTCGAGCGCATTGCGCCAACGCCAATATCCATGGAGATAGAGGGGAAGGGCGTTCTGGGCGGAAACGCCGCAAAGGTATCCGCATCGGATACGATAAGCGTGAAGGGGAAGGTGGCGTCTCCGCTCTACAAGAAATCGGAGGTTGACGAAAGCGCGAACAAGACAACCGTCGCGTTTGATGGCGGATGGAAGATCGTAATGGTGGCAAGGAACGACGGCGTCGCCTACAGGTTTGAGACCGCGTTTCCAGGAAAGGTCAAGGTCTTGGGCGAGTCTGCCGGAATCAGGTTCTCCGAGCCGCTTGCCAAGGTTTATGCCGGATATTGCCGTGACAAGGGAGACCCGCTCCAGTGCAGCTGGGAGTCTGTGTACGTCACGACGAATGCGGCAGGGGTCGCTTCCGCCGGCCAGACGGTCTACCTCCCTCTCGTCGTCAAGCATTCGGATGGAGTGGCGATGTGCGTCACGGAGAGCGATCTCCTCGATTATCCGGGATGGAATCTCAGGCGCGCGCAGGACGGTTCCTGCGCCCTTGAGTCGCATATGGCAGGATATCCGTCAAAGGTCGAGCACAGCGACTGGAACGCCGTCGGTTCGCCGGAGAGCCCGTTGCGCTACATCCGGGTCAAGGAACGCGAGAATTTCCTTGCCGAGACGGCCGGCACGCGCACATATCCGTGGCGCGTGTTCATGCTCGCTCCCACGGAATCGAAGCTCTGCGAGGCGGATATCGTGTATGCCCTCGCAACTCCGTGCAAGCTATCCAAGACGGATTGGATCAAGCCCGGCAAGGTCGCATGGGAGTGGTGGAACGATTGGAACGTCTCCGGCGTGCCGTTCAGGGCCGGATGCAACACGGCGACATACGAGTATTACATAGATTTCGCCGCCGAGTTCGGGGTGGAATACGTGATAATGGACGAGGGATGGTCCAAGAAGCTGAACGTGATGGAGCTTAACCCCGAAACCGACGTGCCGCATCTCGTCAAGTACGCCAACGCCCGCGGTGTCGGCATCATCCTCTGGTGCGCCTGGCCCCAGCTTGTCGGAAGGCAGAACGAGGTGTTCGGCAAATATGCGAAGATGGGAGTGAAGGGGTTCAAGATCGACTTCATGGATCGTGACGACCAGGCGCTCGAAAACTACCTTGAGGAGACGGCCCGGATCGCCGCCGACTGGAAACTCGTGATAGACTATCATGGGATGCACAAGCCGACCGGACTGAGCCGCACTTATCCGAACGTGCTGAACTACGAGGGCATTCATGGGCTTGAGTGCACGAAGTGGGACACCAAGGCCGTGGATTTCCCGCGCAACGACGTGATCTCGTTCTTTGGCAGGATGAGCGCCGGGCCGATGGATTATACGCCCGGTGCGATGATCAACATGACGAAGGATCTGTATCGCCCAAGCGTGGCGCAACCCGGCAGCCAGGGTACGCGAGTGCACCAGATGGCGCTGATGTCGGCCTACGAGGCCCCGCTTCAGATGCTTTGCGACTCGCCGACGCAGTACCTCCGCAACCGCGAATGCTTCTCGTTCATGGCCAAAGTGCCTGTCGTGTGGGATGAGACGATCGGCCTTGGCGGCGAGATGGAAGGGTATGCGGTCGTCGCAAGGCGCAAGGGCGACGAATGGTATGTGTCGGCGATAAACTCGTGGACTCCGCGCAAGGTAGAGATAGCGTTCCCGTTCCTCGGCGAGGGCAAGTGGAAGGCCGAGATATTCGCGGACGGCATCAATGCGGATCGGGATGCGACCGACTACACGAAGACCACAAGCACTGTCACTTCGGCGACAAAGATCACGGCAGACCTCGCGCCGGGCGGCGGATGGACGGCCCGCATCGTGCGCAAGGGCTGGCTGTGGTAGAACTGTCGGTCATATTGCCGACGTTCAACCTTGCGGACACGATTCGCAGGAATCTGGACAAGGTTGAGTCGGTTCTCAAGGGCATCGGTGTCCCGTGTGAGATGATTCCCGTCGATGACGGGTCGTCTGACGGGACGCCTGCGATCATACGGGACTGGGCAGCCTCCGGGCCGCACCGCAATCCCGTGCTGCTGGAGCGCAACGGCGGCAAGGGCAATGCCCTGAAGGCCGGCTTCCGCGCAAGTTCCGGCCGGCTGGTGCTCCTGCTCGACGGAGATCTCGACATCCTCCCCGACTGCCTTCCGGGCTTTCTCGGCGTAATGGAGAGGGAGCACGCCGACATCGTCATAGGGTCCAAGAGACATCCGGCATCCCGGGTCGCATATCCGTGGCACAGGCGCATCGCGAGCGCCGTGTACTTTGGGCTTGTGAAGCTGTTCATCGGCATGCCGATCACCGACACCCAGACCGGCATGAAGCTTTTCAGGCGCGATGTTCTCGGGGATGCGCTTGACAGGATGCTGGTGAAAACCTACGCATTCGACCTTGAACTGCTTTCCATAGCATACGGACGCGGCGCAAAGATCGCGGAAGCGCCGGTAGTAATCAGGTTCGGAGAGAAGTTCGGGGCCCTTTCGGCGAAGACCGTGCGGCAGATGTCCATGGATTCGCTTGCCGTATTCTACAGGCTTCGCATATTGAACTATTATGCCAATGTCGAGGTGCCGCCGCCGCTTGGGCGCGATCTGCCGATAAGCGTGGTGATAGCCTGTCCGCACGGATCATGGATGCTTGACGAGTGCCTTGATGCCCTTGATAGGCAAACCTACCGCAGTTTCGAGGTCATCGTCCTGCCGGACGGAGATCTGAAGTTGAAGAAAGACTACGGATTCCGGCTCAAGGTGATCCCCACCGGCAAGGTGCGCCCCGCCGAGAAGCGCAATGTCGGCATCGACGCATCGGAAGGCGAGGTCGTGGCATTCATTGATGATGACGCCTATCCTGACGAACGATGGCTTGAGAATGCCGTGAAGTATTTCGGAGAGCCGACGATATGTGCGCTGGGGGGACCTGGCGTGACGCCGCCGGGAGACGGATTCTGGGCGAAATGCGGCGGCAGGGTGTACGAGAATATCTTTGTGTCGGGCAACTATCGCTACAGGTACCTTGGCGGCAGGGTGCGAAAGGACATCGAGGATTATCCGAGCTGCAACCTTTTTGTCCGCAGGGACGTCCTTAAGCAGATAGGTGGCTATCGCACGGACTTCTGGCCTGGCGAGGATACGCTGCTTTGCGAGGACATCGTAAAAAGGGCGAAAAGGCGCATAGTGTATGATCCGTGGACACTCGTCTACCACCACAGGAGGCCGCTGTTCGCTGCGCATCTGCGTCAGCTTGGGAGATACGGCTTCCATCGCGGATATTTCGTGAAGAGATTCCCCGCGACAAGCTTCAGGCTGTCATATTTCGTGCCGAGCGCATTTGTCTGCTACCTTCTGTCGCTTGCCGCCTTCTTCTTCTTTCGGAAGGTGATGGGATGCGGGGCCTTGTGTCCGACGGCGGCGGTCGTGGCGGCTCCGCTCCTGTTCTACATCCTGTTCACGGTGATCTCCACGTTTTCGCTGAACCCGTTCAGGTGGATTATCACGGAAACCGGAGTGTTCCTGTCGCACGTGTGGTACGGGGTGCAATTCATGCGCGGGCTTCTCGCATCCCGCGCCCCGTGTGAATTCATCGGCAAAGACCATGCGTGACGCCCTTGCGAATCTTGCCGCAGTTTGATATAATTTGCGGCAATTTTCAGGAGGGGTGTCCGAGTGGTCGATGGTGCAACCTTGGAAAGGTTGTGTGGGCGCAAGTCCACCGGGGGTTCGAATCCCCCCCCCTCCGCCACTTGTTTCATGTGCAAGGAAAGGACGCAACCTCTGTTGCGGCCTTTTTGCGTGGCGCTGTGGATGGAGTTCTACGGTTTCCTGTAGGTAATCGAAACCGTGGCGGCCTTTACTTGGTTTGACAGCGTAATGGCGTAGCGGTTCGGCGAGATCATGTTCTCGTTTTCGATCCGTTCAGCCGACATCTCAAACGGGATGCCTCCTGTCTGTATCTCTACGGCGATTCTCTGCTTGGCAGCATCCTCCCCGACCGTCAGGATGTAGTTGCCGTCCGCCGCCTTTTCCAGTGTCCCGCAGGTGATGATCGCCACGGAAAACGAACCTTCGCCATCGAACGCGACCGCATCCGAGACTGCCACGGACTTCGCCTGCCGGTCATACGTAAACGTGCGTACAAGCGAGTTTGCCTTTGACTTTGCCCGGTCGTACGCGCCGGCCAACTCCATGGAGATGATGTCTTTTCCGTCGGAGAAATCCGTCTTGATCACCTTTGCGGCGAATTTCCTGCCGTCCGACTGGAGTGTGCCATTCAGCACTGGCAATGGGTGTCCGTAGGAGTTGATCATCGGGATCTCGTAGCGCTTGTCGCTGAACGTCTTCGCGTTGTACTCGGTGCCGCCGGCATCCCCCCCAACCCATGTCTCGCCCAGGTACAGCGTGTACGAGCCTACGTCGTTGTGGTTGTGGAATTCCTTGTTGTGGCCTCCCTTTAGCGCCATCAGGAATGGCATGTCGCTTGTGCCGTTCCTGAGCACCCACATCTGCGCATCGGGGAATCCGGTGCGGATCGGGTATGCGGTTGCGACCGGAGCGGGTGTGCCGTCCCACTGCCCGAAGTCCATCAGGAATGCATATTCTATCCCGCCCTCCAGCGGTTTGTGTCCCAGTGCCTTTTGCGTGACGGGAAGGTCAGGCCATATGAGGTGGCCGAGCTTCAGGACAAGGCCGCTCAATGCGCCGCCGCCATCGGCGAATGCCGGGGCGGTCTCGCCGAAGAGGAGGGCGCCGGTGCCGAACTCCATCACCTTGCGGGCCTTGGGCGTTCCGCAGAGATCGACCTTGCCGCCGGTCGCCTCGCGCACGGCGAGCGTAAGGGTAAGGAAGTGGCCCCAGCCGTAGTTCCAGTATCCCATTCCCTCGGAGCAATATCCGTCCTCCGTGAACCCCGTCATGAAGGTCTTTGCGGAGCGTTCGGCCGCCTCTATGAACACGGCCCTATCCTCGCGGCCCTCCAGTACGGCAAGCGCGGCGCGCGTCACGCCGGAGTGGCATACGGCCGTCCAGTTCGCGGGACCCTGTATCCACCACATCGGACTGCAGTCTCTTCCCGACTTGGCCTTCGTGAACCGTTCTCGCAGCGGGGCGAATATCCTGCGCTCGAGTTCGGAGAGCGTCAGCCTTTCGACATCCTCGGGTAGGCGTCCTTTAAGGACATAGGCCGTGAACGCGCAGGTGAATGCGCGTGACTGCGCACCGAGATCCACGTTCTGCTCTTCGCCCTTGAATGCCTTCAGCTGCCGGTCATGCGCCGGCATGCACCACGTCCGCTCCGAGCAGAGGGTGCGCAGATAGTCGGCGATCCTGGGGATGAACTGCCCCTTGTTCTCGAGGCACTCGGCCAGCACAAGGTGGTTCAGCACGGTTTCGCGCCTAAAAAAGGGTTTCTGGTAGTGTGTGCGGTTCCCGTTGCCGGGCGTGCTGAATTCAAGGTACAGCTCGTCCGTGCATTCCGCGATGGGTTCCTTCGCTTCGCGTACGGCTTTCCGTATCAGGTAGCGGCCTTCGCCTGTGCTTGCCAGACGATCCCACGCCGCGCGGTTCGATATGTGCGCGCCAGGTATGCCGGGCCGCTCCGGGAGCATCTTTGCAATCTCCGCCACGCGGGCATGGTCGATCTCCTGAAAGCCGCATGCCCTCCATGCCATGCCGACCGCCGCGAACAGCGCCAGCGTGATTCCGGTATGTCTTCTCATGTTCAATGGTTTCCCTTTACTCGTTATCGTATTGTCATGACACTGCCCTTGCGAGAGTAGTCGGCCACGAACGTAACCGTGCCGTCCTGGTTTTCTACAGTCCGAAGTGTCGCCAGATGCCGCTGGCTTCTACGGACGTTGAAGTTTATCGACTTTGCGGCGGCGTTAGGCACTGTGCAGATCGACACCGAGAACTTGTCCGCCGGGACGAACGATGCGCTCGGAGCGAGTTCTACCGCGATCTTGCCGTCCGCCGCGGCCGAGACGAGCGGGTTCGCCCAGCGTGTCGCGATGAAACCCGTTTCGGACTTCGCCGCATCGGACTCAGGGTCGATGACGAGTTTTGCCCCGTCTGAAAACGTCATCGCGAGTCCGTTCGCCGAATTGACGTTGCGGAACATCACTTCGCCCTCTGCCACGTTGAATGCGTTTGTCCCTGCCTGCGGATCGGGGTTGCTGGCGTCCGCAAAGCGCATTTCCCCGCCAAGGGAGAGGCGGCCTGCGCCAGTCTTGCGGAATTCTCCCTTGAGCGTAAGCGGCGCATCGAGGGAGAACGTCTTGCCGGCGGAGACCTCGAACCTTCCGCAGTCCTCCACGAACATCGTACGCGACGGCTCGACGATCGCCACGTCGTTCGTCATCCGCATAAGCGTATGCCCGTTTACGTAGATGCTGCGCCATGAGTTGAGGCTTGCGCCGGTGTAGGCTCCGCCAAAATTCAGCCCGCTGTTGAATGTCGCAGTGAAGAAGCGTCCCGAATCCTCGTCTGGACAAGCCTCATACGAACCTTCCTTTGCGGAGAATGTCGGTGTCGTAAACTGGAGCTGCCCGGTGAACCCCGAGTTGTCGCCTTCCAGCGACACGCATCCAAATGGGCGCGCATGGCCACGGACGGTGGTGAACGTAAACGTGTTGTTTCCGACGATGCCTTTCTTGAAGACGAACCCGCGTTCCTGGAATGCGCAGATCCCGTTTCCAGTCGCCCCGTCAGAATAGACTGGGCTTGCTATGTCCGCCATGAAGAATCCCGTCGACTGGTCCAAGACTCCGCCGCCGTAGATGTAGATTGTGATTCCGTCGAGAAGGCGGATGTCTTTGAATGCCAGGCCGGTGACGTGAAAGTAGGCCGAAAGTCTGCCTCCGATGACAAGCGATGTCTCGGGGAAGTTGAAATCACGCTGATTGTCGGTTAGATATCCGGTGAGCTGAATGTTTTTTGTCGCGTAAAGCGTTTTCCCTGCCGAGCTTTCAGGGGTCGGTATCTCGCCTGTAGACCAATATGCTCCATTGTTTGGATGAAACGCACTGCCGTCGAAACTTGCCGACGTGCAGCTGTTCGTCATGTATATGATGCCGGAGGATTCCGGAGTGCAGATATATACGCCACGGTCTTCGCCTTCGTCCTTGACGGAAAGGTAGATGTCTTTAGCCATGAACTCCGGCTTTGCGTCGATGCGTACGGATGAGAGGTCCGGGACGGATTCGGCCGCATGTCCCGAAAGCGTGAAAAGTTTCAGGTTCAGCGTTCCCGTGGACAGCGCGGGAGAGATGTCGTTAACGCCATCGTAGTCCTCGAAACTTATGGTCCATGGCTTGCCCGCCTCGCATATCAGGGCATTCGTTATTGTATACGAGCAGACATCTCCCGACGGGGACAAGTTGAAGTAGACGGTTGCATTCTCGTGCATCTTCATTGTGCCGACAGTGAATGAGCCGCTGCTCATGTCATTGCGGAGAAAGCCGCCGCCTTCGATTTCGAATGTGCCTGGCATGGATCTCATGCCAGATGACACCAGGACCGCCGCGTTTGTCGCTATGCGGAATGTCCCGTAAAACTCCTCAAAGCTGCCGTCCATCCGCTGAAGCATCTTGTCTGGCGTGTAATACACGTAATTAGGGTTGCTCTCAAACCACTCCTTCGAGAAAGGCGGGTTGTGCCGAAAAGCCTCCAGTACTGCATCTCCCCCGGCGATGAACTTCGGATGGAACGTAATGATGTTTTTGCCGTAGGCGAAAAGGATGGAAAAGCGCGCAGGCTGGTCGGAAGTCCCCTCGACCGTCCATACGTCGGTGCTTTTCCCCACAAAGTTCATGTTGACCTGCTTGTACGAAAATCCGGGGAGCATCCGCAAGTCCGCAACGCCAAAACCCTTGAAGCCCACCAGTGCGTTCACCAAGGTGCCGCCGCAGGCCAGAGTCCGTCCCGGAAACTGGAAATATGTGGTATAGCTCTCGCTTGGCGTGTAGATCGTCAAGCCGTTCGGCACGTAATAATCGCCAGAAGGTGTCGGGGCGTTCCCGTCAGACCAGTTTTCGCCATCAACCATGGAGCTTTTGTGCATTGAATCGGAGGCCGTCAGTTCTATGAACCCTTCGTACCCGCCCCAGAGGGCCTGGAACGCCAGTCCAGCTGTCGCAATCGAGTTAAGTACGCCTCTTCTGGGATTAATGCACAGGTTCATATGGAATTCTCCTTATGGTATGGTTGTCTTGTGGTTGTCTTGCGTAATGCCGAGGGGGGGAAGGGCTGTTGGCCGTCAGTCCTTCGAGACGGAATTCCTGAAGCGTAAGAGGGCTTCGAGGAAATAGTAGTCGCCGTAGTCGAGCGGCGTGTCGACCTCGGAAGCGCCCGGCTTGTTTCCGACTCCGTGCTTTAGGAGGAAGTGGCCGATCTCGTCGCCTTCCGAGAAATATGCGGGCGATGCGAGCGAGAGCATCTGCCTTACGGCGAATGCGCGATAGGTGGCACCTTTTTCGCCGCCGACGAAATCCGCAAGCTCAAGAAGGCCCGAAGCCATGATGGAGCCGGCCGAGCTGTCGCGCTCCTCGCCCGGAGCGCCGAAGTCCCAGTACGGGATGCCGTCTTCCGGCATGTTGGGATGGTTCATCGCGTAATCCGTCACCTTCTGCGCAAAGGCGAGGTACGCGGGATCCCTCGTCTCGCGGTACATCATCGTGTAGCCGTATATGGCCCAGCTCTGGCCTCTGCTCCATGCGGTGCGGCAAGAAAGGCCCTGTCCTCGCCGGATCTCCTGCACCGAGCCGACAAATCCCGGACGCTGGTCGTAGTCCAGCACGTGGTACGTGCCGCCGTCGTCGCGGAAGTGGTTCGCCATCGTCTTCGTCGCGTGGCTGCGCGCGATCTTGTCGAAGCGCGGATCTCCCGACTTTTTCGATGCAAACTCAAGGAGTTCGAGGTTCATCAGGTTGTCAGGAATGACGAGAAACTTCTTCTTGTCGCCAATGCGCCCCCAGCTGCGTATTAGGCCCAGCGCCGGCTCATAGCGGCTTGCGAGCGTCTCGGCCGTCTTGCACAGGATGGCATCATACTTGTCGGTTTTCAGCAGCCTGCGCGCATTGCCGAACGAGCAGTAGGTGATGAATCCGACGTCGTGGTTCGTGTCGGCGGTCTGGTTCGGGGCCAGGCGCTCCGTCCAGAATACGGCGCGGTCGCGGAGGGTCGTGTCGCCGGTCGCCTCGTATAGGTACCAGAGGGACCCCGGATAGTGCCCGGAGGTCCACCAGTAGATGGAGCGCATGTCCAGCTTGCCGGTCGCCCGCTTGAAGCCGTGGGGGGCCTGGAGCCGCGAGGCCTCCCTGCCTTCCCACAGGTCTTTCTCGCTCACGGCCAACGGCGTCGCCGCCGCATCGAGCGCACGGTAGTGCGCGGCGGATTTCGCGAAGATGTCGGGGAGCTTAGCCTTGAGTTCCGTTTCCTGCGGCGTCAGAATGGCCGCCACCATCAATGTCAATGTAAGCGTCATTTCAGTCCAATCCTTTCATTGGCTGACATTATACACTAAAATGTGTCCGAACGGAACCCTTGCGGTCCGCCGACAGAGATTCCGCATCCTTCCCCCAGATGGGAATCCCAGTGTCGCAGATGATGGGTTTGACATGGGGAAAAAAAAACAATTATAATTGCGACTGTTTCTTTTCAAGAACCATTAGGTCGTATTGAGGAGGTCGAGAATGAGATTTGCGCTGATGTCGGATTTGGCTCTTGTGTCTGCGAGGCCGCTGTCGGTATTTGTGCGTATGTGGCTTCTGATTGTGGTTGTGCAGTTGCTTTCCTTTCACGCGTCGGCCGGTGACAACTCTGTCCGGCTGGCGAAGGAGGAGTTGGCTGTCCATCTTAAAGCGGCTGTGGGGACGGCGACCCCGAATGGGTGGTCATTCCGTTTTGGGCGTCCAGAAGGCGCACCGGTGCCGAAGCCGTTCGAGAGCTACTATCGCATTGACGGAAAAACCGTCTGGTTCTGGGGCGACGACAGCGGATCGGGGCGCAAGGAACGTTGGGGCACGCTTTTTGCCGTTGAGCTGTTCGCGGAAAAGGAGCTGGGGCTTGTCTGGATGTGGCCGGGCGATGACGGTACGTTCTGTCCGCGCCGTGACGCGCTTGACCTGAAGGGGCCACGGACGGAGCGCTTCTGCCAGCCGTTGGAGAAGAGCGAGTTCCGCAACTATGCGAAGGCGGGGGAATTCCGCGACTGGGAGGGGTTCGCGCCACAAAGCCTGCGGACGGTGACGGAGGAGTCTTGCGCGAAGGGATATGCCGACCGCGACATCTGGCTGAAGCGTCATCGTCTTCAGGATCGGCTGAAGACGGGTTACGGGCATGCATTCACTAAATGGCGTACGCGGTTCCTGAAGACGCATCCTGAGTATCTCAACCTTCACGCCGACACTGGGGAGCGAGGCTGGATCGGGACTTCCCCAGAATCGTTCGTGAAGCTCTGCTTCTCGAACGAGGCCGTCGTCGACCAGATTATCGAGGACTGGAAGTCCTGCGGGACGAACCGTTATCTTAACGTCTGCGATAACGACGGCTCGGTCTATTGCGAGTGCGCGCGTTGCCTTGCCAAGGATGTGGACTTGTCGGGCGAGAAGACTAACCGCGACCGTCTGGCCGACCGCTATGTCGATTTCTGGAATCGCATCGCGAAAAAGGCCGTGGCTATTCGTCCGGACGTTGTCCTTATCACTTACGCCTACAGCAACTATCGCATGGCACCGCGGAAGACGCGCATTGCATACCCTGACAACATGCTCTTTGGCTTCGTACCGTCGATCATGGACGACTATTGCGAGGCAGAGCTCGTTCGTTGGCGCGAGATGGGCATGCGTCACTTCTTCTTGCGTCCGAATTTTCATTGCTTCTGGGGGACGATCCCGCGAGGTCTGGAGCGGTATCTCTACGACAACTTCCAGATGTGCCTGAAGCTCGGCATGATCGGCGTAGACTACGACTCGAACCTGGGCCGCTATCCCATGCACCTTGAGAGCTACGTGACGGCGCGAATGATCGCCGATCCGTCGCTGCCGTTTGAGCAGATCTGCGCCGACTTCTATTCGGGATATGGCGTTGCGGCGAATGATGTGAGATGCTACTTCGAGGCCGTACGGGAAGACGGCGAGAGGGCCCGTGCGATGTTCATTGCCGAACGTGCGTCAGGCACGCACGTCTTGGATGACTCGCAGCTGTCGTGTCTGCAGGCCTATGGTCGGAGCGAGAGCCGGCTGTCCGAGCAGTTCGCGTTCCTTCGCCGTGCTTGCGCCACGCACAAGGGGCGGCTGTCGGATGCGGAGGATCGTCGTCTGCAAATGCTGGCTGCGGCGGCCGGACACGCGCTCGCGACTTACAGGTTCCACATGGCGCAGAATGGCGACATACAGACATTCGAGGCGCGGGGACGTGAACTGATTCGCTTCCGAGAGAAGCACCTTGACCTGTTGCCGGATGACTACGGCTCGATCTTCGGACGTTGGGAAGGGGAGCTGCGCACATGGAACAAGACGAACTTTTGGCGGGCCGAGATCGATGGCGGAGAGATCGATCCGCAGGGTCTCCCCTATGGCTGGCGTTGCAGTTTCGAGCGTCCGGGCTACCCGCTCAACTGGCGTCCACGCGACTGTGTCGTCGGATTCACCAACGAGTGCGCGTCTGCCGGGAAATGGTCATTGAAGCTGTGGACAACCAACACTTCCCAGTTGGCGATTTGGCAATGCTACACGCCGATCATTCTCGGTGCGAGGTATGTCTGGTCTGCCGATTGGAAGGCAGACCAAGGCGTACGGCACGTGTCGATGCGCGTGGTCGCCCGCGAAAATAATGCGACCGGCGAGAAGAAATACGATCCGGTCAGCGAAAGATTCTGCAATCTGCCATCGGATGGGTTCAAGACCTGTTCAGTCGCGTTCACGGCGCCGACAAATCGCGGCGACACTGTTCTTTTCTACACGGCTGTTGGCCCCGGCGGCGCAGGCAAGTATGTCTGGCTCGACAATCTTAAGCTGGAGCTGATCGATTCCGGCAGATGATTTCACGGCATCAATGCAAACGAAGGGACTGATCAGGGAGAACGGAAACAATGAAGACCATCACGCAGAACGCCAAGCAGTGGATCGTGCCAGCGGCGATGACGCTCGTCGCCGTGGCAGCGCATTCGGAAGAAGTGTATACGATTAACTCTGGAGATGTCGATGACTTTACCAACAAGCTCGCAATCTGCAACCAGGCGATGTCTGGAACGATTGTCCTCAAGCCGGGCCTCTATGATGTCAGCAAATGCTCGGCCGTCTATTGGGACACCGGGAATGTCGAGCGGCGTCCCGAAACGCATCTCGCGCATGACTACATCACCGTTCGTGGCGAGACTGACAATCCGCGCGATGTCGTGATCTTCGGGGACGGGACGAAGCCCGTTTGGTATGCCTATCAGGGGTGGATCCGCAACCTGACGGTCTCAAACGGATGCCTGCGTTCGTCTTCGTCCCTTTCGGGCGGCGGTGGCATCACGACGTATAATCAGCTTGCGAAGATGTCAAACGTTGTCGTGACGTGCTGCACGTCTGAAAGGGTCGGTGGAGGGGTGTATCTCGGAACCTACTATGACAGCCAGATCGTTTCCAACGCGACGGTCAACGGGGATTCTGGCGGTGGCGCTTGCGGAGCCAGAAACAATAGCCTGTGCCTATATCGATGCCTGCTGTCCGACAACTATTCGTCCGGGAGCGGCGGCGCTGCCGGACGCTGCACGTTCTTCGACTGCGTCGTCAGCAACAACACGGCACAGAAAGGCGGCGGTGCGGTCTATTGGGGTGGCAATGGCTATGCGAAGGGTGAGCTGCGTTGCACAAACACGGTCTTTGTCTCAAACGTGGCGCAGTCTGCCGGCGGCGCGATATTCGATGATTCCGAGGCACGGTGCGTGGACTGCACGTTCGTCGGCAACATTGCGGAAGGGGGTCCGGGCGGATGCCTGTACTCGTCGGGGCAGACCGTGTTGGAGAACTGCATCGTCAGCAATAACGTCAGCAGGGGTAATGGTGGCGGCATCTGCGGAGATGGCGATAGGAATTGCCTCATGTACGATTCGGACATCGCGTTCAACCGGTGTGGAACCGAATCGTCAAGCGGCAATCTCTATGGTGGAGGCATTTGTTGCGGCAAGGCGTTTAGGTGCCGGATCTTTGGCAATGCGGCGTGGTATCCAAGCGTGTCCGGCAATGGGAATGGTGCGTATGGTGGCGGCGTGTTCAAGTCTGATCTGACGGACTGCATCGTCTATGACAATGTCGCGTACACGAGTGGCGGGGCGAGCCGTAACGGGACCGGATGTAACACGGTATTCTCCAACAATGTGTCGCTCACGGGCAGCGCGACGATTTACTGGCCATCGGGGAGCTATTCTAACTGCACGTTTTACGGGCAGACGGTCAATGGCGACAACAACCAGAACTTTGTCGGCTGCCGTTTTGTCGGGCTCGTTCCATCCACTACGATCGAAACGGATGCCAATGCCGTGACGAACGGAAGCTTCTCCGTCGGCTCATATCTGTTCCAGGGTGCCGTAGCGCTGACGAATTGCCTTGTCGCCGACAATTGCGTACAGAAGATATTCCGAAACAACAAGACGCCGTCGCCGGTCTCGATCGTGAACTGCACGATTGTCGGCAATCGGACGCAAGCGACATTCGACGAGTTCAAGATGAACGATGCCGCTTACAAGACGCCCGCCGAAGTGGTGAATACGATTCTTGCGCAAAATCTCTCTTGGGACGGAACGAGAACCGTAGACCTGTCCTATTCTATGGCGGATGACCGTAATGTTGCGTTCACGAACTGCCTCATCGGCCCGAATCGGTCCAGCATGGCCGTGCCGCTGTCTGAGGTTGGGACAATCACCAATGCCACCCCGCGCTTCGTCATGGACGGCACCAGGGATTCCTATGCACTTAAGCGCAGCTCTCCAGCGAGAAAGAGGGGCCTTGTGCAGAGGTGGATGACAGACGCGACGGACATTCGCGGCGAAGGCTTCTCGCGATTGCACGGCGAACAGGCACTTGCACTTGGTTCGGCAACGGTCGACATTGGCTGTTACGAGTGCTGGCTTGAGCCAGTTGGACTGACTCTTTCAGTCCGATAGCGCTGTTCGGTTCGACACGGTTGAGCCGGCGGCCGGGCTTGCGCTCGCCGGAGACAGCCTCTTTGTTCGTCGGTGAGACGGTCGATTCCTTGATGTGACAGGCAGAGGCGCTCTCCTTGCTTGGACGCGGCGAACCTCCTTCCGCTCTGCCGCAGGCGCGGGGGCTGCGGGAACACTTTCGACGAGCGGAGCTGCGATTTTGGGTCAAATGAAGAATCTTCGGCCGCTCGGTCACGCAAAGTGACAGCGCTTCGCCGCTTTTCCCGGACATGAGGCGGACGCGGGTTTGACATGAAAAAAAAAACGCATATAATTGCCTCGTTTTTTTTCACCAAACAAGGAGATGCTATGGTGATAGGGGAGTCATTCGGAAGAGAGATGAGCGCGCGGCTTCGTGGAGGCACGTGGATGGCGGCACTGCTTGCCTTGGCGGCCGCAACCTGCACGGCCTGGGCCGATCCCTCCGTCTGGTGGGTGAGTGACGCCGTGGGCGCGGATGCCGACGGGCGCGGATCGGAAGCCTGCCCGTTCAAGACGATCCAGTTCGCCGTGGACAGGGCGGCGAGCGGCGACACCGTGAAGGTGATGCCGGGGACGTACGCTACGGGCGGGATGGCTCTGCGGTGGAACGGCTCCACATTGCACTCGAATCGCGTCGCGATCATCGCGAAGAGCATCCGGCTCGTCTCCACCGGGGGCAGGGAGGTGACGCACATAGTGGGCGCGGCGGACCCGAACCCGACTGCTGGCAACGCCTACGGGCTTGGGGACGCGGCTGTGCGCTGCGTGTGCGTCTCGGGGGAAGGAACGGCAGGGACTGTCGTCGAGGGCTTTACTCTGCGGGACGGTCGCGGCGACTGGGCCGGCGGCAGGCACAGCGGCGGCGGATTCGCCGTGTATAGCGGGGCGGCGAACGCATATCTCGTCGACTGCGCCGTATCCAACTGCTTTGCCAACGTGGGCGGAGGCGTCTACGCGGGCACTGCGATACGCTGCCACATAACCGGGTGCCGCTGCCCGCCGACGGGAGGCCAGCACGTGGATGGAGGCGCCGTGTACGGCTCCCGGCTCTGGAACTGCCTCGTGGAGGCCAATCCCGTCCCAGGCGGCGTGAATGCCGTGGTGAACTGCGTCCTCGTGAACTGCACGGTCGCCCTGAACGGGGGCTACGCGGGCGTAGGCGCGGACTGTTCGCTCTACAGCTGCATCGTGGTGGGGAACGGGAGGGCGCTTGACTCGAACAACTTCGCCTCGTCGAGCGTGAAGGCCAATGCGGTGGCGAACGGATGCGTAATCGACGCGGCCAAGCCGAACGTAGCCCCGGCCCTCGGCGACTGGCGCGTGGTGAAGGGCGGCCCGGCGGACGGAACGGCCGACCCGAAGTGGCTGACGAACGGGACGATAGCGTTGCCCGAAGGTACGGAGATTACGGACTTCGCGGGGAATGCGATCGACGTGGGCCGGAGCGTCTGCGCAGGATGCGTACAGGAGACAGCCGACGTGAAGGGAGGCGTTCTCCTGCGGATGGCCAGGGCGACCGACTGGTCGCTCTGGTGCGGCAAGATGATCCCGGTCTCCGGCGCCTATGCGTACGCGACTTCGGAGCGTCCGGTGCAGTGGAAGGTGCATTTGCGGCACACGTACACTGATGGGGATACGACGTATTATCTGGGCGGAATCGACCGGGCAGGAGGGGACTGCGCATTCCCGCGCATAGATGGATCCGCGATCCTGATGCCGCCGCCGACGGCGGGGCATCTCGTGACGAACACGGCGAACTACTGGAGCGGATGCTGGGTGAAGGCGGACGCCGCCGAAGGTGGCGACGGGTCTGAAGGGCATCCATTCAGGACAATCCAGGAGGCGGTCGCAGGTGGCCGCAGCTCGGTCGTCGTCAACGTGCTCGTGGGGGAATACTCGACAGGCGTGACTGAATCGTCGGGTGCCCCGCATTATGGCCGGAGCCGCCTCTCCGTCACCGGCAACCGGGTGCGCGTCGTGGCGCTTGACGGGCCGGATAGGACGTTCCTGCTTGGCGAGCCCGATCCCGCGACGGAAGGCCTTGGACCGGGCGCGGTGCGCTGCGTGAATGTTTCGGGAACCGATGTGGCGGTGCAGGGCTTTACCCTTGCGCAGGGCCATACGGCAGCCGATGGCGGGCAGTCGGAATCCTCGCGGACTGCGTCGTCACGAACTGCCACGCCTACGGTTATGCCGTATACCAGTCCCACATGCGGCGTTGCCGGGTGGACTGCTGCACTTCCGCCGACTCGTCTCTGGTCGGCGGAAGCGCCGTCTCGTGCTGGCTCGGGGCGGGGAACCGCTCCAGGTCGAGCGACTATTACGGGTATTTCGCAAGCGGTTCGCGGGCCCTGAACTGCACCATCGTGGGCGACGGGACCCGCTCGCTCTTCTCGCAGACGCTCACCCTGTACGATTCGGTCGTGGTCGGAGGCGACCGGTACAAGGCGGCAATGAAGCAGAAAGGCTGTGTCGTATGGGGAACGAAAAACATTGAGCATGCGGCGGCGTCCTACACGAATGCGGATCCGCTCCTCGGCCCTTCGATGGCCTATCCGTACACGTCGATGTCGCCGGTCTTCGGTGCGGGGGCAGTCTGCTCGCCGGACGACTGGGCGCTCGACTCCTACACGTCGAACTGCTGGCGGTATGCGTGCGGCGACATCGACGGCAACCCCATCGTCTACGATGCCGAAGGCCACGCGACGGCCGGCTGCGCGATGACTGTCGATCCACATGTGCGGGTGGACGACGCTGACGGCGTGCTTGCGCTGACGGGCGGAACTGTAGGACTGAACAAGCTCACCGGGGACGGCTCCCTTTCGATCGACCTTGCCGATGGCGTGAAGCGACCGTGCCGGGGCTACTCGCTGAACGGCACGGAGGTGTGCTTCGACGACGCGACGCCTATCACGGCGGAGACGATGCTGGCTGCGGGCGGCTTGACGATCAAGCCTGTGATGACGACAGACTTCTATGTTGACGCCACAGGCGGCAACGACGCGGACAGCGGCTTCACCCCCAAGCGCGCAAAGAGGACGCTCAGGGCGGTGATGGAGGATACGTCGGTGACGCGGGGCGACACTGTGCACGCCCTGCCGGGATGCTATGACGATGGGACGATGATGAGGAATGGTTCCACACCGGCGGAGGACGTCCCGTCCCGCGTCGTCGTGCCGTCCGGCGTGACGCTCAAGTCCACGTGCGGCGCGGCGGCCACGATGATCGTCGGCGCCGCTTCGGCGGACGGTCATGACGACGTCCCGGGTTGTGGCGAAGGCGCGGTGAGATGCGTACTGCTCGACGGACGCGACACGTCCGCGAAGTCGCGAGTGGAGGGCTTCACGCTGCGCGGCGGCTACACGCTCTATCCGCCTTCCGTCGCCGACGGACACTACGACCGCCGCTACTCGGCGGGCGGCGTCCACGGAGTGGGCGACTACTACGTCAAGAACGCGGAGGCCGTGGACTGCGTAATCGAGAACTGCGGCGGATGGCGCGGCGGCGCGTTGCGCTACGTGAACGCGATCAGATGCGTGATCCGGAACAACCGGTCGCATTGGGGCGGCTCCGCTGCGGCGGAGTGCCGTCTGAACGGATGCCTGACATACGGCAACACGGATTCAGAGGAGGATGCGTCGCGTCCAGGGGAGAAGGCGGTGTTCACGACATATTCCGTATGCGACACGACGGTTGCGGACGGAGTCAGCGGGACAAAGGCCGCAGCGGGTGCGGTCGAGCTGGCGGGGACGCTGCGCAACACGCTGGTGCTCGGATGGGCGGGCGAAGACCTGGCCGGCAAGTGCTTCCGCTGCGCACTCGTTGCCGAGAAGTGCCTCGCGACGGACGTATCGGGCGACGGGACGTTCACTGCGCCGGCAACAGAGTTGGCCGTTGACGCGGACTACCGTCCGATCGGCGGATGGAATCGCGCGTGCGACGCCGCGAACCCAGACTACACGGCCGCCGTGCCGGGCCTGGCGGGACTGACGACCGACCTTACGGGGTTCCCAAGGGTCACTAACGGCACCCGGAGCGACATCGGCGCGCTTGAGGGGGACTGGCGCGTCCGCTACGCAAGCGATCTCGGCAGGCGGCTGAAGGTCGCGTCGGCCTCGCCGGCGGTGGTTGAATCTCCTTCGCGTTCCGTCGTACTTGCTGACGGCACGGCCTTGACGGCATCGTATGCCGGTGACGGCCGCAGCCACCGCTACCTGCTGCGCTTCATGGTGGCTGGAGATGGCGCTCTCACCGTGACGGCCAATGGCGTCCCGCAGGTCTACGGGCCTTCAACCGAAATGTATTCGGTATCGTTCGAGAATGCGCTCGACTGCGACGTATCCTTCGCCTATGCTGGCGATGGATCCGCCGAGCTGATCGGCGCGTCGCGCATAGACGGCATGGTCGTAACCGTGCGGTAATGGGAGGGGTGGAGATGAAGACTTGTGCCATTGCGCTGTATCTCGCGATTTTTCCGGCCGACGCCTTTGCGATCACCGCGGGGTGGGACAACATCAACCCGGAACGCAAGTTCCCGGTTCCAGGGAGGGTCTACTGGCGGGCGGACTTCTCGAATTGGCCGGAGGGATTCATCGTCGAGCGGAAGGACGGGGCAGAGGGTTCCGTGACGATGGAGGAGAGAAACGGTGTGCGCGGACTCAGGATAGAGAAGACGAACGGCCGGGGATACATTACCGTCCGTCCGAGGGAGACGCTGCCGTTCCCGGAGAACACGGAGCTGCAGTCCTTCGCCTTCGTGTCGAGCGCGTCGAACGATCCGTTGTACGCCGTCGGCTTCCTGCGGCTCAGGGGCGAGCGGCACCGCAGCCTCGCCTACTTCTCGAAGCTTGACGGTCGCGGACCCGGAGGGCCGAAGATGCAGTATCTCGCCAACACCGCCCCCGGCGTAAGGGAGCGCAAGCTCTGCCGCTACCTCTGCTCGGACAGGGAGGGCGGGACCAACGTCGTGCCAACGATCGTGGTCGCGGGCGAGCGCAGCGAGAGCCGCTGGGAGGACTGGGGCGTTGAGGATCTCGTTGCGGCGAAGGAAAGCTGGAAGGAGTTCGCGAGGCGGGTGGCGCCGGCGGACCGTTCCTCCGAGATGCAGGACGAGGCGGCGTTCGACGCGGACCTGGCGCGGGAGCCGGATCACGTCGCGAAGGTCGTGCGGCGCGACGGCCTGACGCGGCTGCTCGTGGACGGGCGGGAAGTCTCGCCGATCCTCTTCAAGGGTCGCGGGGCCCGGCCCGGCAAGGTCCTCTATGCGGGCAAGAAGATGGCGGAGGCGGGCATAGACATCCAGTCCCTGTATGTCCGCTTCGGCAGGGCGCCGGAGGCATTCGGCTACTGGACGAAGGACGGCTTCGACGCGAAGGGCGCGGCGGAGTCGGTGCGGCTCTCGATGCGGACGGCACCGGGCGCGAAGTTCGTGCTTTCCGTAAGCCTTGACGCATATCCCGAGTATTCCGCAGAGCATCCCGACGAGGTGTGGAAACTTATGGACGGGAAGACCGTATACGGGCATCAGGTGCACGCCAGCTACTTCCTCGACAGGCCGATGCCGAAGAGCTGCTGGCCGTGGATATCCAACCACTCGCTCGTCTGGCGGGCGGACGTGAAGCGCAACCTCGCGCTCCTTATCGACGAGCTGAAGCGCACCGGGCTGTCGAAGCGCATCGTGGGGGTGCACATAGCGGGCTACCACGACGCGCAGTTCGCCCCCCGGCACGTGGATTTCTCGAAGCCGGCCCGCGAGGGGTTCCGCCGCTGGCAGAAGGGGAGGTACGGCAAGGTGCTGTGGAAAGATCCGCCGGATTCGTACTCCAAGGCGGAAGTCCTGCGCCCAGGCGCCGACGACCTGTGGATTGCCTACCACAGCTTCCTCAAGCGCGCCCCGTTCGAGATGCAGGAGGACCTGGCGCGCCACGTGAAGCGGTGCTTCGGGAAGGACATCATCCTTGTGCGCTACTGCATGAGCGCGTTCGGCGGCACGTACTGCGGAGCCTACGACATCTCCGACTTCCTCACGTCGGACGCATTCGACGTGATCTGCGCACAGCCGAGCTACGAGATGCGCACACCTGCCATGCCGATCGGCACGAAGATGCCAATCGCCTCCTTCCATGAGCACGGGAAACTCTTCCTCAACGAGTTCGATTTGCGCACATACGGCGGCGTCCACGGCATAGAGACGGAACTGCGGGTCCTCGGGCTCAGCCAGGCCACTGACTTCCCGATGTGGGAGACCATAAACCGCAAGGTGTCGGGCGAGATGATCGCAAAGCGTATGGGCTGGTGGTATCTCGACATGTCGGGCGGATGGTTCGATCCGCCGGAGATCGCGCGGGACATCGCTTCCGTCGCCGACACGAAGCGCGCCGTGGACCGCGCCGACGACGGCGGTTGGCGACCGTCCGCCGCCCTGGTGATCGACGAGGACGGCGTGCTGCTGAGGAATACGCCCAACCAGTACTACAACATAGACGAGCAGATGGCCCTCGACGCGCAGGTGGACTTCCTTGCGGAATCGGGCGTCCCTTACGACACGTGGCTGATGGCGGACGTCGTCCGCAACCCACAGTTGCTGAAGGGCTGCCGCACCGTCGTGTTCTCCACGCTCTATTCGATCGACGCCACGCGCCGCGCCGCGCTGGAGGCCTTGAAGCGCGACGGGCGCACCCTCGTGTTTCTTACGGGCGCGGGGCGTTCCGGGGGCGCGGACGCGACGGGGTTCTCCTTCGATGAGAGGGATCCTCCCGCAGACCACGCCGTCGTCGCGGAGAAAGGCTTTGACGTCAACATGCTCAGCGGCTACGACACGAAGCTCCTGACCTCCCACCTTGGCATGAGCCTCGGAGGGTTCTGGCTGCCGAGGCGGTTCGAGGTGCGCGACGAGCCGGGCGTTGTGCCGCGTGCGCGATTCGTGAAGGGGTTCGGGATAGCCGCGGCAGAGCGTCCGTTCGCTGATTGGAGAGCGGTCTCGATCTGCGAGCCGGCCGGGCTCACGCCGCAGTATTTCAACCGCCTCGTGAGGGAGTCGGGCGGATACGTGCCGGTCGATGCGGGTGTGCAGGTGCACATGAACGGCAGTTTCGTGTCGGTACACTGCATCATCCCCGGCCGCTATCGCTTCGTCCTGCCGTTCGCGGCAAAGGTCACGAACTTGAAGAGCGGCCGCGAAGAGACTGCCGTTGGCGGAGCCGTTACCCTCGACCTCGTCGCGGGGGAGACGTGCTGGTTCAGGCTCGAACGGCTGTAGGGCCTGTGCCTTCTCATCGCCGACATTCATTCCCATATGGCTCGCCACCGGCGGTGCGCACATGACTTCCGTACGTTTTGGTATAATGCAGCCCATGAAAAGGAATGGAATCGTCGGCATAGTTTATCTTGCGATAGGGCTTGCGGCCTCTGCCCCTGGAGGCGCCTGGGCCGATTCCGATCCCGTGCCCGAGACGGACGGGGAGGTGTGGAACCGTGGCGTAGACCTGTATCGCGCCGGCAACATGACCAACGCCATTGCGGTCTTGAAGCCTCTCATGCTCTCGAAAACGCATGGGGTGAGGGCGTCGGAACTTGTCGGGGCGATAGAGTTCACGCGCGGGCGGGAGCAATTGGGCGAAAGACCGGAAGAGTCCCTTCGAGCCATCGAGAGCGCGGCCACGGATCTTCAGGCGGCGCTTCGCTCCAATCCGAACGATGCCAGGATGAACCGCAATTTCACAAGGGCTGCGGATCGTTTGCCCGAGTTGCGCGAACAGGCGCACATAGAGAAGGCGTTGAAGGAGTTTGGGCAGCAGGACCCGTCAAGCCTGCTCGGTTCGGGTGTGCGCGAGGCCCGTTCGATCATGGTCGAGTTCCCCGTCGCGCTGACCAATGACGCACGCGCCGCAGTGTCCAGGTGCGAGGCGATGTCACGGCGCGTAGAGCGGTTGAGCGACATGTGGATTGCGCTGAAAAAGGGCGTGGCGCAGTCGGTCACCAACGAACAGCAGGCCATGACCATAACGGCGCAGGTTGACGAGGCCCGTGCGGCCACGGATTCCGCCGCAAAGTCGCTTGCCGATCTCGATCCTTCGGCGCAGTCGAGCCTTGCCAAGGCGGAGGCATCGCTGACGCGATTCTGGAAACTCGCCATCTTGCCGCCGGAGGCGTGCGACGAGGCTATCCTCTCCCAGAGCAATTCGCTGGCAAGGGCCGACATGGTGAACGGCAGGGACTGGCAGAGGGAGTCTCTCGACTACATGCACGCGTTCCGCGCCAAGTTCGAGCAATGGGCCCAGATGTACGGGCAAAAGGCGCAGTCCGACACGAACATGCCGCCGTTCACGGCCGAGGCGCAGGCGGAGATAAAGAGGCTCGTGGACGAATCCATCAAAATGCAGGAGGAGCTTGCGGTTGACGATGAACGGCTGTCAAAGGCCAAGCCTGACCGCCGAGGGGGTGGCCGGGCCGCAGATCATGCGGCAAAGGAATTCCGGGTGCTTGAGAAGCTGAACAGGATACGGGAGCTGCTGCCGAAGGACAAGAATGGCGGCGGACAGAACCAGCAGCAGGGCGGGGCCCAGAACCAAAGCCAGGGCAATGATCGGCAGAATCAGGACAAGGATGACGGCAAAGACAAGGATCAGCAGGACAAGGGCCAGGATCAGCAGGACAAGGGCGACCAGCAGAAGGACGATGGGCAGAATCAGGATCAGGACAAGAAGGACGAGAATGGGCAGGAAGCCACTCGTGACGGGCAGGACGAACAGCCTTCCGAGGCGGATGGCAAGGATGACCGACAGGTGGAGGACGTGCTGCGCAAGGCGCAGGAGCGCAACGATCAGCATGAGGCGGACAAGAAGGCCCGCATGAGAAACATGCCGCTTCCGTCAAACGACCGGGATTGGTGAAGGTGTAAGATGCTTAAGTCCAAAGTGATTCTCGCGGCAACCCTCATCGCTTCGCTCTGTCAGGCTTCTGACATCGCGGTTGTGGCGCCGAAGTCTGGTTTTGGGCTGAGCCTCGGGCGGCACATTGTGCGTTGGCTCGGGCAGCACGACATCAAGGCGGATTTCGTTGACGAGAATGCCGTTGGCGCGGGATTGTCCGGAAAACGCCTGGCGTATCTGGTGATGCCGAAGGAGTCCCATTATGCTGCCTTGTCCACATTTGCGCGTGGCGGCGGAAGGATGTTTGCGTTCTATTCCGATTCCGCAAAGGTCGCTTCTCTGTTCGGGGTGAAGCTGGGCGCATACAGGAAAGCAGACGGCTCTGGAACCTTCTCTAAGATGTCGTTCGGGAAGACCGCTCCACCCGGCGCACCGGCGGAGATCGTACAGAGCTCGGCGAACATCTTTTGCGCATACGCCGTGCCGGGGAAGTCCCGCGTTATCGCGACATGGTTCGACCGGGCCGGTCGTTCGACGGGCCAGGCGGCCGTCATAGCCTCGAATGCCGGCTGGTGGATGACGCACGTTCTGCTTGCCGATGGCGACGAGAAGGCGAAGTCGCAGTTTCTTGCGTCCGTCGCCGGAATGAGCGTTCCAGGCACCTGGAGCCACAAGGCATTCCTGGCGAAGCGCAAGGCCGGACAGGAGGCGGACCGCCGCTATGCGCTTGCGCAGAACCCGCGAGCCGGGGAGGTCCGCGCTGTTTGGGAGCATTCGGGGCAGGGCCTCTATCCGGGAGATTGGCCGAGAACATTCCGCGAACTCCAGAGATACGGCATCACGGATATCTTCGTCAATGTGGCGGGTGCGTCATTCGCGCATTACCCGTCCAAGGTTCTGCCTCAAAGCCAGGTGTACGCGCAGCAGGGCGATCAGCTTGCGGCGTGCCTGCGCGCCTCCGCAGGCACGGGCATTCGGGTGCATGCTTGGATAATGTGCTTCAACGGGACGAGGGGAACGGCATCCCGGCTTGAGACGTTCGCGAAACGGGGTTGGCGACTGAAGGACAAGAAGGGGCGGCTTACGGAATACCTCGATCCGTCCAGCGCGAGCCTCAGGGAGTATCTTCTTTCCGCGATCGATGAAGTCACGAGGCGTTATGCCGTGCAGGGTGTGCATCTCGATTTCGTAAGGTGGTATGAGGGATCGAAGCTGCCGCCTGATGCGGCGAGCCACGTCGGCAATTTCGTGGCTCAGGCGAGAGGACGGGTGAAGAGGGTGCGACCCTCTGCCATTTTCACGACGGCCGTGTTCGGGAAGTACCCAAGTTGCGTAGGCGCGGTAGGCCAGGACTGGGAGAGCTGGCTTGACGCGGGCATCGTGGACTGGATAGTGGCCATGAACTATCTTGAGGACAACGCCAAGTACGCGGCCTGCGTCCGGCAGCAGTGCCGCACCCCCGCCCATGCAAAGCGGATAGTGTCGGGCATTGGCGTGACCGCGATCGAATCCAGGCTTGGCGTGCGGCAGGTGATAGATCAGGTGAATATCGCCCGCCGGAACGGCGCCGCCGGCGTCGCGTTCTTCGACTTGGACTATACCCTCGTGAACGACATATTGCCGTACCTGCGCATAGGTTTGTTCAGGTAGGCTATGCGCGGAGAGCGACTGCAATTAATGTGGAGAAGAACGGATGAGAGATTACGGAAAAACGGTTGAGGCGCTGCGGCGCCGCGGATACGACGCGGCTTTCGCGGCGACGAAGGAGGATGCCGCCGCCATCGTCATGAAGGAGGCCGAGACGGCCAGGTCTGTCGGCTGGGGCGGGTCCGAGAGCGTGAAGGCCCTGGGTGTGCGCGAGGCGCTTTTGGCCTCAGGCAAGGAGATTCGCGATCACCAGACGATCATGGATCTGTTCCTGCTGTCGGCCAACGCAATTACGGAAGATGGGGTGATCGTAAACATCGACGGCACAGGCAATCGGGTTGCGGCGTCCATCTACGGGCCGAAGCGCGTCGTGTACGTGATAGGCAGGAACAAGATCGTCGCCGGGGGCGTACTGGAGGCCATCGGCCGCGCGAAGCGCTGCGCATGCGGCCCGAACTGCCGTCGGCTCGGCAAGCGCACGCCGTGCGCGGAGACGGGCCTTTGCGCCGACTGCAACTCTCCCGACCGCATCTGCAAGGTGACGGCCATATTCGACAGGTGCCCATCCCGTACGTCTACGCTCGTCATGCTTGTGGATGAGGATTTGGGCTATTGACGTGAATGGAGGTTTGTGCTTATGTGTTGCCATCACGGGAATTCGCTGTCAGAAAGCGTGGGCAGGCTGTCCTATGATCTTCGTAAGGCAAACATGCCGCAATAAGGAAAGGAAAAATAAAATGAACAAGAAATATGCTGTTGCAGTTGCTGTCGCAACGATGATGTGCGCAGGGGTTTGCCTTGCGCGTCCAGGCGGTCCTGGCCCCGGCGGCCCTGGTCCTGGCAGGCCTGGTCCTGGCAGGCCTGGTCCGGGCAGGCCTGGCCCCGGCATGCATGGCGGAGGTCACAGGGGGCATCGTCCACCACCGCCTCCCCCGCGCCATCGTCATGGCGATAGCTTCTGGGGGCGGGGCGGACGCAACTTCTGGCCCGGCTTTGTGGGGGGCTTTGTGGGAGGCGCGGTCGCCAGCACGATCGTAGAGCCTGCACCTGTCGTAGTGACTACGCCCACGGTCGTGACCACGCCAACCGTCGTCCAGCAGCCCGTCGTCGTCCAGCAGCCCGTCGTCGTGGCACCTGTCACGCAAGTCCAGAACGTATGGGTTGAGGGACGCTATGTCGATCAGGTACAGGCGAACGGGGCGGTGATCCGCGTATGGCAGCCCGGACACTACGAGCAAAGGACGATCACGGTTCAATAGCCGTTTCCGTGCGGAGTCAGTCGCTTCGCCGAGTTGTGCTATAATGGGCGCAAAGGAGATTCCAGAATGAACAGAAGAGAGTTTATCGCAAGTGCCGCGCTTGCCGGCGCGGGGGCAGCCTCGGGTTGCGCCAATGCTGGCGGGACTGCACACCAGTGCGGTTGCGGACCTGCCCTGAAGCTGTGCCTTCAGTGGGGGACCATCCCGGTGGCGGATGACATGAACGCGAAGCTTGACTATCTTGAAGCGAACGGGTATTCCGCCGTTGAGATCCCCACCGGGAAAAACGGCGAATGGGTGCTCGAAAAGGGCGAGGCGTTCGGCAAGGCAATGGCGGGCCGCAAGCTTTCGTGCGCCACCGCCTGCGGGCCAAGCCGCTTTGACTATGCCGACAGCAGGAAGAACGATGCCGAGGTCGCCAAGTTCCTTCCGCTGCTTGAGATCCTCGGCGGGCTGAAGTCCACCGGGCTTATAATCTGTCCGGCACGGGCGAAACCCGAGGTGGGGCTCAAGGAACTGCGCGAAGATTTTGTCGCCAACACAGGCCGCCGGCTTGCCGAGAAGGCCGCTAAATGCGGAACGGCGATAGTGCTTGAGCCGCTGCAGCGCAAGGAGACGCCTTTCCTGCGCCAGGTGTCCGACGGCGCAAAGATGGCGCAGGAGATCGGCCCCGGATGCAAGGTGATGGCGGACCTGTGGCACATGACGTGGGAAGAGGCGAACGACCGGGCGGCGATTCTTGCCGCCGGCGACCTTCTCGCCCACGTCCACATAGCCTCGCGCAAAAACCGAAAGATACCTGGATCGGATGGCGCCGCCGACGACTACCGTCTTGCGTTCCGCGGCCTTAAGGAGATCGGCTACAAGGGTGTAGTGTCGCTTGAGGCCGGATGGGTGCCGAAGGGGAAGGACGCGAAAGGGCGGGCGATATTGCCCGACCTCGCGGAGCGCCACCATATTTTGACCAACATGTGCGAACTGCTGCGCAGGCAGTGGGTGGAATGCTAACAGCAAGAAAGGAAAAATCAAGGATGAACAGGAGAACGTTCCTCAAGTCGGGCTCGGTGTTTGCGGCGGCAGGCATGGCCGGCTATGCAGGCGCAGCCGGTCTGGCAGGCAAAAAGGAGATAAAGGTTGCGGTCGTCGGCTGCGGCGGGCGCGGCACCGGCGGCATGTGGAAGCCCGCGAACGCCCAGGACTTCTACAAGTTCGGCGCACTTGGCAATATGCTGCAGGCGGCGGAGATACTTCGCAAGGAAGGCGTCGACGTCACCGTAAAGCCGGTGGCGTTTGCGGACTATTTCCTGAAGAAGGCCGAATTTGCGGCTGAGAAGTTCGGAGTTGACAAGAAATTCGCGTTTGGCGGTGCCAATGGCTACAAGAAGGCCGTTGAGATGCCAGAAGTCGACGTTGTGATATTGACCACGCCGCTGAACTTCCGCCCTATCCACACCATGGCCGCCGTAAACGCCGGCAAGCACGTGTTCGCGGAGAAGGGCGTGGCCGTAGACGCGCCCGGCGTTCGCCTGATGATGGAGGCCTCGCGCATCGCCGCAGAGAAGAAGCTGTCGATCGTGTGCGGAACGCAAAGGCGCCACCAGCGCGGGTATCTCCTCCAGAAGAAGGCGCTTGACGAGGGTGTGCTTAGTCCTATCCTTGGTGGAGAGGTGTACTGGAACAGCAGGGTGCCGTGGGTGCGCGAGCGCACTCCGGAGATGTCCAACAAGGACTACCTCTGCAACAACTGGCTGAACTTCACGGAGCTTTCGGGCGACCATATCTGCGAACAGCATGTCCACAACATCGATGTCGCGAACTGGTTCATCGGGCGCTTCCCCAAGACCGCCCTGGCGTTCGGAGGCCGCATGCGTCGCGTATCTGGGAACCAGTACGACTTCTTCTCGGCAGACCTCGACTACGGCGAGGGGGTGCACATACACTCCATGTGCCGTCAGATCAGCGACTGCAAGAATGACGTGCGGGAGTTCTTCCGTACGGCCAATGAGACGATAGCCGGTGGCCAGATCGCAAAGAAGGTGGGCGGCAAGAAGATCGAGCTCGCCGGCGATTTCGCCGACGTGAATCCGTATGTGCAGGAGCATGTCGATCTCCTGAAGAGCATGCTTGGGGCAGGCCCATACCTCAATGAAGGCAAGGATTGCGCACTGTCCACCGCGTGTGGCGTGATGATCAGGCTTTCGGCGTACTCGGGGCAGATGGTCTCCATGGCGGATATCCTGCGCAATGCCTCGTCTCCGTTCTACAGCCTCGAATGCAGGCCCACGCCGGCGGATTTCGAGGTGGAAGGGGACGTCCCGATGCCGGAATACGGCGACGACAGGTTCCCCCTGCCCGGAAAGCCCTGGGAATCCAAGAAGGCTTGATCTGCGCGGAGCCTGATATGTCTGACAGAGTCGTACTTGCCGGCAACATAATAGTAGACAACGTTAAGACCATCACAGCCTGGCCGAAGAGGGGGATGCTCGTGCCGATCACGTCGGTGCGCAGATCCCCCGGCGGCGCGGTGTCCAACAGCGGCATAGACCTCAAGAGGCTGGATCCGTCGATTGAGGTCGCCGCTGTCGGAAAGGTCGGGGCCGACGATGCGGGCGACTTCGTCACCGGCTTTCTGCGCGAGAACGGGCTTGACGTATCCGGGGTGCGGAAGGTCGATGGAGTTCCTACGTCGTTTACGGACGTGATGACGGTAGCGTCGACCGGCGAGAGGACGTTCTTCAATATGCACGGGGCCGACTCCATGCTCACGCCTGACGACATAGATCCGGCTTCGCTTGGCTGCGGACTGTTCCACCTTGGATACCTGCTTCTGCTTGATGGCCTCGATGCGGAGGACGAAGAGTTCGGGACAAAGGCGGCCCGGCTCCTCGCAAAGGTGCGGGCGGCCGGGATAAAGACCTCCGTGGATATCGTCAGCGAACAGTCCGCCCGCTTCGCCCGCGTGGTGAGGCCGTCGCTGAGGCACTGCGACTATGTCGTGATAAACGAGGTGGAGGGGGCTATCGCCACAGGCCTTCCCGCCGGCTGCGCGGACGGAAAGGTTTCCGTAGCGTGCCTGCGCCGCATCTGCGAGGGCCTGTTCGGCCTTGGGGTGAAGGAGCAGGTAGTGGTGCATTCGCCGGAACTGAGCGTATCCCTCGACAAGTCCGGGAACTTTACGGCCGTGCCGTCGCTCGATCTTCCGAAAGGATGGATAAGGGGGTCTGTCGGGGCCGGGGACGCTTTCTGCGCCGGAATGCTTTATTCGTTCGCAAGGGGGATGTCTTCCGAAGAGGGGATGAGGCTTGCGTCGTGCGCGGCGGCGATGAATCTTTCCGTCGGGGATTCCGTGTCGGCTGCGCGTTCCCTTTCCGACACCATGGAGCTTGACGCACGTTTTCCCCGCAAGCCTCTCTGCACTTGATTTGAAGGTCCGGATTTCGTACAATATGCGCCATGAAGCGGAAACTCAAATTCAAACGTATTTTGCTTAAACTCTCCGGCGAAGTACTCGCCAATCGCGAGACCGGTGAATGCATTGACCCCAAGCGGCTCGCGTTTATGGCCGAGCGCGTCAAAAAGATCCACAAGCTCGGCTGCGAAGTGGGAATCGTGCTTGGCGGCGGCAACATCTTCCGTGGGCTTTCCGGTTCGGCGAAGGGCGTCAACCGCGTGACCGGCGATTCGATGGGGATGCTCGCGACGATCATAAACGGCCTCGCGATGATGAACGCCCTTGAGTCCATAGGCGTCCCGACCAGGGTGATGACGGCCATCGAGATGCCGAAGCTGGCGGAGCCGTTCATACAGCGGAAGGCGATACGCCACTTCGAGAAGGGGCGCGTGTGCATTTTTGCAGGGGGTACCGGGAACCCGTACTTCTCCACGGACTCGGCGGCTGCGCTGCGCGCCAGCGAAATCGGTGCGGATGCGCTGCTGAAGGCCACAAAGGTTGATGGAATATACACGGCCGACCCGATGAAGGATCCCAAGGCGAAGAAGTATGGTTCGCTCAGGTACGAGACGGCCATAGAGAAGCGGCTCAAGGTCATGGATTCCGCCGCTTTCGCGCTTTGCATGGACAACGACATCCCGATAGTCGTGTTCGATTTCTTTGACGGCAATGCCCTTGAACGTGTCGTGAAGGGCGAGGCCGTCGGCACTCTCGTTACGGACAAGTAGTCAAGGAGCATTGATATGGATCTTGCTGGGCAGATGAACAAGGTCGCCGCGCAGTCTGAGCTGGTGGCTAAGATACGCGAAGAGGTTTCCAAGGTTATTGTAGGACAGGAAAAGCTGGTTGACCGTCTGGTGCTTGCACTGATAACCGATGGCCACATTTTGCTTGAAGGTGTCCCGGGGCTTGCGAAGACCCTGAGCGTCAATACCTTGGCGAAAGTGCTGGGCCTTGATTTCAGGCGGATCTCCTTTACTCCGGACTTGCTGCCGGCCGACGTGGTGGGCACGCTCGTCTACTCGCCGAAGACGGGCGAGTTCACGCCGAAGAAGGGGCCGGTCTTCACGAACCTCCTCCTCGCGGACGAGATCAACCGCGCCCCGGCGAAGGTGCAGAGCGCTCTCCTGGAATCGATGCAGGAGAGGCAGGTCACGATCGGCGATGAGACGTACAAACTGCCTCAGCCGTTCCTCGTGCTCGCCACGCAGAACCCGATCGAGCAGGAGGGCACCTACCCGCTCCCCGAGGCGCAGGTGGACCGCTTCATGTTCAAGTGCCTCGTCGAGACGCCATCGAAGGCGGACGAACGCCGCATAATGGAGCGGTTCGCGCAAGGCGCAAAGCCGCCGGAGGCGAACAAGGTGGCAACGCCAGAGGACATCGCGACGCTACGTGCGACACTTAGGGAAGTCTATTGCGACGAGAAGGTCGGCGACTACATCCTCGACATCGTCTTCAAGACGCGCGAGGCAAGCGAAATGATTCAGATCGGCGCCTCGCCTCGCGCTACGCTTGCCCTGAACAAGGCGGCGCGTGCGAATGCTCTTGTGCATGGCCGCGCCTACGCGACGCCGCAGGACGTGAAGGAAATCGCGCACGACGTCCTCCGCCACCGCATCCTCCTCACCTACGAGGCGGAGGCCGAGGGCATCACGTCCGACAAGATCATCGACAAGATCCTCTCCGAAGTCCCGGTGCCGTGAAGGCCGCGTTCGCGGCTGGGTGGTGACGACGGAGCTTTGGGGCAATGAAGCGCGCGGGGAACCAGATTGTCCTGGTCGGGACGTACCGGCCGGAGAACGCGGCCTGGATCGCCGGGAGGCGGCTCTACAACCTGCCGCTCCCGAAGTGCGGCAAGCTCGCGTTCCACGCGCACGTCGGCGGCATTGTTCTCTTTGCCGAGGGGGCGCGTCCGCTCGCGTTCACGGTACGTTTCAAGGAGGTTGCCGATCGGGAGAAGCTCGCGGCGACGGGCTATTCCCTTGCCGCGCCGGCGAAGGCCCACGGCAAGGCGTATGCGCTCTACGAGCTGACGGCGGCGACCACGCCCCTGAAACTGCTCGGACGCAAGACGGCGGAGGTCTATGTCTGTTCGTCGCGCTGTCCCGTCGTCCGGATCGACGCCGCGTTTTACGCGAAGCCCTATCCGAAGACGGGCGGACGTTCGATGCCGCTGCTCTTCGACAGCCTCAAGCCCTACATTGAGAAGGGCCTGACGGCGACCGCGTTCGACCCCGTGCAGGGCGACTTCTTCCAGGACAGTTTCGGTTTCGACTACGGGCAGAAAGTCGCCGATGGCCTTCTGGCGGCGGCGCGTGCGGCGGGCGAACTGACGTGCGTTGAGATCTGTGCGGGGGCCGGAGGACAGGCCATCGGACTTGACCGCGCCGGCTTCCGGCATGTTGCGCTTGTCGAATACGAGAAAGACTACTGTGCCGTTCTGCGGCGCAACAAGCCGGAGTGGAATGTCATCTGCGGGGATGTGCATCAATTTGACGGCACGCCGTATCAAGGTGTTGATCTTCTTGCCGGCGGCGTTCCGTGTCCGCCGTTTTCAGTTGCTTCGCGCCAGTTGGGCGAAGACGACGAACGGGATCTTTTCCCTCAGGCCATTCGGCTGATTTCGGAGATCCGTCCGCGCGCCGTGATGCTGGAGAATGTGCGGGGATTTCTTGATCCGAAGTTTGCTGCCTATCGCGTGCGCATCCTTGACTCGATTTCCCGACTTGGCTATCGTACGCAGATCAAGCTTCTGCAGGCGAACGATTATGGCGTTCCGCAGATTCGTCCGCGCGTCATCATTGTCGGTATTCGCAATGACCAGCCGCTTGACTTCTTTTATCCTGAAGCGAGCCATAGGGCTGCGCCGACCGTGGGCGAAGCCCTGCGAGAACTGATGGGGGCAAATGGTTGGCGGAGGCTGAATGTGTGGGTTGAACACGCGAACCGCATTGCTCCGACGATTGTCGGCGGGAGTAAGAAACATGGGGGTCCGGATCTTGGCCCGACGCGTGCGCGCCGTGCATGGGCCGAGCTGGATGTGGACGGGCTTGGCATCGCGAATGAGCCGCCGTCGCCAGGTTTCGTCGGCTCTCCGCGGCTGACAAAGGAGATGATCGCGCGCATTCAGGGTTTCCCGGACGCATGGGACTTCGGGACGCGCAAGACGGCTGCCTGCCGGATGATCGGGAATGCGTTTCCGCCGCCTGTTGCACAGGCGGTTGGTGTCCAAATCAGGAGGTGTCTGAACCATGAACCATGAGGTTGTATTCGCCGAAGCCAGAAAGGCTTTCCACAGTCGGCTTGTCCAAGACGGCATTCTCTGCCTTGACAAGGATGGGGTGGCGTCCAATGCCGACAGGAAGAATGCGTTTTCGTGTGCGATAGCCGAGGGGATTGCCAGTGCCCTTGGCGCGAGATTTGCGTGTTCCAAGGAGAAAGGGCAGACGGCCGGAGCCAGCTTTGAGGATGCCGTTGCAAAGTTCATTGAGACGACTTTCACGAAGTTGCAGAATCTACGCCCCGGTACTTGGAGCGTGGCGAGGTTGGGAAACAAGAGCCGCGTCAAGACGGCGGATTTCGCCCAGTACGAACACCTGTTCGCCTTGGCGGAGGCTGTTCGTGAGAATCCGAAACTTCAGGCGGCGTTGGGCAACGACTACCTGGTGTCGCCGGATGTGGTTGTGGCCCGTGCTTTGTGCGAGGACGATGAAATCAACCGGCTTGCAGATTTTGTCGATGATTCGCTCTGCCTGAAAGCCGATCTGCGCAAGAAGAACGGAGGCAGTCCGATCCTCCATGCGTCGATCTCGGCGAAGTGGACGATGCGGAGCGACCGTGCGCAGAACAGCCGGACGGAAGCCCTGAACCTGATGCGAGACCGCAAGGGCCGCGTGCCGCACATCATGGTCGTCACGGCCGAGCCCTCGCCCTCGCGCATCGCCTCGCTGGCCCTTGGCACGGGAGACATCGACTGCGTCTATCACTTCGCGCTGTACGAGCTTCTGTCGGCGGTTGAGAAATGCTCGTCGAAAAGCCGTGACGAGGCGATGGTCTTGCTGAACAACATGATCGACGGAAAGCGGCTCAAGGACATTTCCGACTTGCCGCTGGACCTTGCCTGCTGAAAGGAAGCCTCACATGAAACGCCGTTATCTTGTTGATGTCACCGAGACCTACACCGCCCGCATCGAGGTGATGGCGGAATCGCCCGACGACGCCGAGTGGGTGGCCGACAACATGGTCGGCGGTGAAGTGGTGGACATCGTGAAGCTGTCGCTGGCGGGCGGACCGCACACGGACTATTC
>SAMEA104315424__coassemble_368_pt1 | contig 59304 bp, 63 predicted proteins | sample SAMEA104315424__metabat2_low_PE_034 | metagenome-assembled genome bin SAMEA104315424 (sample SAMEA104315424) | gut metagenome | biome: Monkey gut; feature: monkey-associated habitat; material: faeces | place: China | collected 2013 | reverse complement strand
GGAAATCCGTCACCTCGGCCTCGAACGGCACGAAATCGCCGAGGTGGTGCGCGACGAACCGTCCGTTGACGAACAGCTCCGCCTCAGCGCCGATCTCCTCGAAGCGCAGGAAACGCCGCCGTCCGTTGCGCGGCGTCGCAACCGCGAACGCCTTGCGGTAGAAGCCGCAAAAGTAGACGCTGTTCGTGTCGAAAGGCCCGACGCGGTACGCACCGTATTGCGGCAGCGTCCACCAGTCGCGCGGCACGGGAATCGTCTTCCAGTCCGCATCATCCGTCATCGGCGACAGGCGCACGATCTCCTGCGCCGTGAGCGCACCGAACGGACGCGGTGCGGCGGTCAGCCCCGAAAACTTCCACGTGCCGTTCAGCGACGTGCGACACTCGGCCGCCGCATCCGCCGGGGCTGCGCCGTGTGCGCAGACGCATCCCATTCCCACGAACGACAGCGCGAGAACGCGAACCTTCGCATTTATATAAATGCGAAGGTTCGTCATTGGACGATCTCCACAACGGCAGCCATCGTACGGAAGAAAACCTGTATTGTTGTCAGCATGGCGTAAAGGATAGCATAAGGTGATCGTTTGGACAATTTGCTTTCCCGAAGAATATTATCGTGTTTTCCGAAACAAATCCGCGCTGACGAAAGGAATCTGATATACTTTCCGACAAACATGAAGCCGACATCCGACAGTCTGAACATCCTCGTACAGGTAGACTTGCGACAAAAGGCCGCACGAGACCTCCTCGGCGGTGTGCTGCACGCCGCCGCGCAACGTCCTCGCTGGAACGTAAGGCTTCTGCGCGGACATCCCCTGAACCGGCTCGCCGACCTTGCGCAGGGAAGGCCGGACGGACTAATCACAGACCGCCCGCTCTCGCCGCAACAGACTCGCAGTCTCGCAGACGCCGGCCTGCGTACGCTGATTGCCGCCTATGATAACGAGTCTGGCGACCCTAACGATCCTCGACTCGCCGTGCGCCATGTCTGCTGCGACAACGCGGCCATCGGGCGGACTGCCGCCGAACTTCTTCTCAGCAAACGACTCCGGCACTTCGCCTACGTCCCGGCAACCATACGCAATGCGTTCCTCCGCATGAGATGTGCTGCGTTCCGGGATACGCTATCCGCGCATGGGCTGGATGCCCATGTCTACGACCCTCCAAGGCGCAGCAAAGGCAATCTTGCGTACTGGTTGGAAAACCTTCCCAAACCATGCGGAATCTTCACGGAATTCGACCAGCGGGCAAAGGACGTCATCGACACCTGTCGCACGGCTGGGTTGAAGATTCCAGAACAGCTACTACTCGTAGGCGTAGACAACGAAGAATACATCTGCGAAAACACGATTCCGACTCTCACGAGCGTCTGGCCGGACTTCAACCGTGGCGGACATCTGGCGATCGAAACAATGGAGCGGCTACTGCGGGGGGAACACGTCGCATGTGAGCCGATCCGCTACGGCGTACGCGATGTCGTAACGCGCGTCTCCACGGCCGATGTCACTGGCACGGCGCGTACCGTGGCCCTGGCCGTCGAGTATATCCGTCGTCATGCCGCCGAACCGATCCGCATCGCCGACATCGCGTATGCGGTCTGCACATCAGAACGTCTGCTGGAACTGCATTTCCGCGACGTGCTCGGCACAACGGCCGCGAAGACGCTACAGCGCACACGGCTTGACCTCGTAAAGGAACTGCTACGCACTGGAGACCTGCCGCTCGCGCGTCTTGGCGAACGCTGCGGCTTCAACAGCGAAGCGCACCTGAAAACGCTCTTCAAGCGAGAGACGGGAATGACCATGTCGGACTATCGCCGCCGTGCGTCAAAGCCTGGCCAGATGGCATAAGCCTGAACCGCTTCAGGCGCGGCGCGTTTCGCCGATTCTCGGGGCGGCGGTGCGGCCACGCCCGGTCAGTATAATGAGATGACAAATCCCCTCGGCCGGGCGATAAGGTGGCCGGAGTCGTCGATCCTCACCGGCCAGCGGCCGTTGTAGCGCATCGCCGCGAGCTGCTCCGGCGCGAGGCCTTCGCCCAGGAAGCGGACGTGGCCCGGCTCCAGCGTGTCCGCCGCGCCCGTGAGGTTCAACCGCGCCCCCGGTGCCCAGGCGATGGACGACGAATCGCTGAACTCCACCGCGCCCTGGCCCACCACGATGGTAGAGTTCGCCGTCAAGGCGAGCGTCCCCAGGCGGTTGGCGAAGGGCCCCGTCTCCAGCGCGCCGCCGGCGAGCGTGACGGCGTTCGTGCGCGAAAGCGCGTTTGCGCACTCCAGCGCCACCGAACCCTCCTCGACGATCAGCGGCCCGGTGGCCTTCGTCTCCGCCCGGTCGCCGCCAATGACCAGCCGCGCCGCGCCGCGCTTGACCCACGCCAGGCCCGGCTGGTTATATTCGCCGACGCCGCCGTTCAGAACGAGGTCGGCCGCGGTGTCGAAGACGTGTTGCAGCTGGCCGGCGCCGTTGTTGCCGAGGATCGGGGCGTCGAACGAGCACGGCGCCTCCCCCAGGGTGCGCGTGACGCTTGACTCGTAGAACCCGACGCAGAGCCGCTTTCCGCAGACGTTCGCGCCGTTCAGAAGCGTGAGATTGCAGATGTACTGGTCCGAGTGGAGCGCCAGAACGCCGCCGTCCACGGTGAAGCGCTGGTTCTGGTCGGAGACCAGCCAGTGGGCGTCGGCGGCAAACGTGAGGCGGCAGTCCCCGCCGACGTGGCATTGGCTGTGGCCCTCCGCGCTCGACAGGAACAGCTTGCCGTCGGCTCCGTCCTTGTATCCGCCGGAGAATTCGACGGCGGCGCCGTTGGCGAGGCGCAGCGCGGCGCCCGCCGCCAGGAGGCGCTGGTCGGCGATCGTGGCGTCGACGGCGTCGAACACCAGCTCGCCCTTGAAAGCGTTGCGCTCGGACAGGGCGGGGAACGAGACCAGGCGCTTCGCTCCGTCCGGACCGGGGGCGGCTCCCGCGAAGCGGAAGACCCCGAAGTCGCCGGCGAGGCGGTTCGCGAACGTCATGTCCGAGGCAACCGCGATCTCTGCGGCGCCGCCGCTGAACGCGATCGGCCCGGAAGGCAGCGCGCCGGGCAGCGCGACGTCCTGGCGCCGGCTCAGCCGGCAGAGGCAGATCGACTCCAGGTCGTAGCTGGGCGAGGGAAGGTACTCGCCGCCGAGCTTGTCCTTGGGAATCGCGTCCCAGTCGGTGAAGTAGTACTCCGAGTTGTCGGCCTCCACGCGCCTGCACCACAGCACTTCGCATCTGGTCGCCTGCCCTGCCTGGGAAAAGCGCACCTTGAAGCCCACCGCCCTCTTCCCGGACGGGACCTTTGCCTGGTACTGGACGGTGGCCTCCGCCGCGCCGGTCTGGGCGTAGGCCACGGGCGTGGCCCTGATCGCCTCGGAAAGCGTGGGGGCGCCGATGAAGACGCCGCCGATGTAGGCCTCGATGCGGGAGAAGTCTGCGGCCAGGGGCTGGCTCCAGAGCTCGACGGGCTCGAATTTCTGCGGGAACAGGCCAGCCGGCGCCGCCACGAGGCAGTCGACAGCCAGGCCGTCGGCGCCCGCGATCGGGGTGGCGATGGCGCCGCCGCCCGTGATCTTCGCGGGCGCCTCCATCGTCAGTGTGGCGTCGCCGACGATGGAGGCGCCGGGCGTCTTGAACACCACCTCCGTCACGGCGGCGTTAGTCGAAAGCGTGTACGCGCCCGCTTCCTCGATCACAATCTGGCCGCCGACGACCGGCACCTCCGCCGCGAGGCCCGCAAGCGCCAGCAGGGGCAGCGCAAACGCCGTGGTCTTCTTCATGGGGGGCTTCTTCATGGGGGGACCTCCTCATACGTTCTGCTGTTTGCCGGTTAGCCGCACCTTGTCCACGTCCAGGTGCACCTTGTCGAAGTCGATGTCCATGTCGCCCACGGCCGGGGCGCTGCTCCAACCGCCGCGCGTGAAGTCGGGCACGTCCATCGTGCGGCCGCGGCTGCGCACCGAGGTCTGCGTAAGCTCCACGAGGGAGCTCCAGCTCGCGAGGTCGTACACGTCCATGTCCACGGGAAGCCCCTGCTGCAGGCAGTACACCCAGCGCAGGTCCATCAGAAAGTCCATGCCGCCATGGCCGCCGGAGACGCGCGCGATGTCGCCCGCCTTCCGCCAGAGCGGATGCTCGTGCCTTTTGCCGAACTCCTTGAGCTCCTTCGCGTCCATCCACTCCTTCACCTCGGCGCCGAGCGTCTTCTCGAGCGCCACGCGCAGCGGATAGGTCCCCGCGACGCCGTCCGTGCCCACGAGCTTGTTCATGCGGCTGTACGGATGCGGCCCCGACCCGTACTGCTGCAGCATGATCGACTTGCCCTTGACGGTGCGGATCAGCGTGGTGTTCACGTCGTTGTACTCGATCGGCGTACGCGCGAGGAAGGAGTCGGCGCCGTATTTCCGCCGGGCGTAGTCCTGGAAGCCGAAGCCGGCAGACCCGAGCGAGACGAGATAGTCGAAGCGGTCGCCGCGGTTGACGTTCATCGCGAGCGCCACCGGCCCGAGGCCATGCGTGGGGTAGGAGGCGCCCGTGGAGTGCTGCTTGGCCTTGAGCCGCCACGGGATCGAGCCGCCGTTCTCCCCGTGTACGATCCAGCGCCCGTCGTGGATGTAGCCGCCCTCGCCGTGCATGATCGTGCCCAGCACGCCGGTCCGAGCGAGGTTCAGCAGCAGCATCTCGTTCCAGCCGTAGCAGCAGTTTTCGAGCATGATGCAGTGGCGGCGGTGCTTTTCGCTCGCCTCCACCAGCCGCCAGCCCTCCTCTACCGTGCAGCAGCCCGGCACCTCCACGCAGACGTGCAGGCCGCACGACATCGCGTACAGGCACACCGGCACGTGCCCCGACCAGTCGGTGTTGTTGTGCACCACGTCGCAGAGGCCGCTCTCGCATAGGCGCTTGTAGCCTTCGGGCCCCGTGAACGTCTTCGCCTCGCCGAAGTTCCGCTCCTTCATCCACTGCTGGGCCTCCTGCGCCCTCTCGGCCTTGAGGTCGCACAGCGCCGTCACCTCCACGCCCGGCACCGTGCAGAGGCGATGCACGGCATAGCTGCCGCGCGAGCCTATGCCCACCACGCCCACGCGCACCTTGCCGAGCCGCGGCGCCACGTATCCCGTCATCGCCCCGCCCGGCGACGTCTTCAGGACGGCGGCGCATCCGCCCATGGCCGCGGCCGTGGCCGCCAGCCCCGCGTTCACCAGAAAATCACGTCTATTCGCTTTCATTGTCTATTCCTTTCATTATTGGTATTCGCTTTCATTATTGGTATTCGCTTTCATTATTGGCCCGGCTCCAGGTTCATCGACTCCACGTCCACCCAGCCGCGGTAGTGGTTCTTGCACGCCGTCTGCGCGACGTCGGCGCCCGTCTCGTTCGGCGTGGTGTTCCGCAGGCGCACGAGGTTGCGTCCCGGCCGGAGGACGCCGGCGGGGATCGCGAACGCCCGCTCGCGCATCCCCTCGGTGGAGAACGGCGTGGCGCCCACGTAGATGGTGCGGTCGTTGACGGCAAGCTCCACGCGGATCGGCTCGACGTCGTCGCCGGCGCGACGGTAGTTGCTGTGGGCGCAGACCACGAGGCGCGCCGCGCCCGTCTCGGACGGCTTCAGCTCGAAGACCGCGCTCAGCGTGTCGTGCCCCGTCGCCGGGCGGCGCACGGTGCGCGCCCCCGGCCAGCCGGGCAGGTCCCGCCGGTTCTGAAACCACTGGCCGCCCGTCATGCCCGCCGCCGTGACGCGGTAGCCGCCGTTCGTGGACGTCTGCCCGCCGGCCGGAAGCTCCTTCAGCGCCCTTACGGGATCCTTCGCCAGGGCCTGGACCTCCGGCAGCCGCGTCCAGCGGCTGGAATCCGCATTTTCGGGGAACGCCAGGCCCGTCCACTCGTGCAGCCAGTGGATGGCGCCCTCGTTGCCCATGTGCGTCACGCCCGTCTCCTCGGCGATGCGGCAGAACTCCCCCAAGCGCGCGGCCCAGGCGGGCGTCTCCGCCTCCGAGACGTTGCCCCGTCCGATGGAGACGTCGGAGAGGTACGACCAGAGGAACACCTGCTTCTCGCGCAGGAAGCGGCGGCGCACCTCCGCCTCGGTCGCGAGCGCCTCCGCCTCGTCCAGCAGCGCCAGGGCCCGCGCGGCGAGCTCCGCCGTCACGAACCCGCGCCGGCGCAGCAGGTCGCAGTTCTCCACCCACTGCCGACGGCGCGGCTCGTTGCGGAGAAGGTCGAAGTACGCGCGCATCGGCTTCTCGGCCGGGCCGTAGAAGTCGCGCATGAACCCGGCGACCAGCGGCTCGACCTCGGCCTCGGGGTCCTCCTCTATGCGGCCCACCACGTGCAGGCGCAGGTCGGCGAAAGCCCCCAGCTGCGGCAGGTCGCCGCCGTGGACGGGCGCCAGCCCGAAGTAGCGCGTGTACTGCGCCCCGACCCGCGCGAAGTCCCGCACCACCGCCACGTCCATGTCGAAGCTCGGCCAGATGTTCATCCACTCGCTGCACTGCATGGGATAGTACACGAGCGCCATGCGCGGGAAAATCCTGCGCCATCCGGCCAGCGCCGCCCGCCCCCGGTCGTTGGCCGGATGCTCCCATACGAGGCAGCTCGGCCAGTAGCGCTGCGGATACAGGCAGTAGTGGCCGGTGACGTTGGGGTGCGCCCTGACGTCCGAAGCCGGAGCCTCGGGCGTGTCCACGTAGGAGGCCATGTGCAGGAACTTGCCGGGGAACTCGCGAGAGGTGATCTCCGCCACGCGGTTGCAGAAGTGGAGCCAAGCGGCCGCCGCGCCGCCGCGCGCCAGGCAGCGGGCGTACTTGCAGTAGCGCCCGGCGCCGTCGCCGGGCGAGATGGGGAAGAGCAGCGCGGCTGGGTTGGCGCGCATCAGCTCGACCATCCGCTCGCCCACGAGCTTCACGAGATCCGGATTGGAGAAGCAGTACTGGGTATACGCGATGGGGGTGCTGGCCGGCAGCGTCTCGCCCTTTTCGTCCACGGCGAAGAAGTCGGGCCGGCTCTGGCGGAACTCCCTCGGCGAGACGAGCGCGCGAGGCATGCTGTGGTCCACGCCCGCCCTGGCGTCGCCCGGCACGCCGGGCGAGAAGTCGCACATCAGCCGCTCGAACGTGGTGCGGCCGCGCAGCTCCGGCATCTGTCCGCCGCGGTTGCTGTAATGCGAGATGCGGAAGGCCACGGCGGGGGTGAAGACCTCGTCTGCCGGCGCGGCGAGATCATCCCCGTCGGCCGGTCGGCGCCAGTGGCCCGCGCCGAGATACTCCACGCCGATCGCCCGGAAGAGGCGGTACACGCCGTACTGCGGGCCGGTGGGGAAGCCGCCGACTACGCCCAGTCGCGCGCCCTTTGCGCGGCGGGCGCATCCGCCATCGAAGCGCTGGCGCTCGCCGAAGCCCTGCCGGGCGTCTTCCTCCGCCTGCGTGAAGATGCCCGCCGCCACGGCCGCCGCGCCTATGAGCACGGCGTTCGGCCCCGCTTCGGAGACGTCGCGCACCACGCGCACGGGCAGATACTCGCCGCCGTTGCGGTAGAGCGTGTAGCGGAACATCCTCGCCGCGCGGAACTCGTTCAGATGCCGCAGCGGGTCGTCGCAGGCGAGAATCGCGATCTCCGCCGCCGGCTCGCCGCCGACGAGGAACCTGCGCCCTCCCGTCCGCGCAGGGGCGCACTCCTCGAGGCGGATGTCGCGCACCTCCAGCTTGCCCGCGCCCTTCTGGAAGGCGACGCCAAACGAAACGCCCCAGAAGTCGCGCGCGGGCATCGTGATCTCACAGGCGAAATCGCGCCAGTCTTTCGAGGCCGGGAACGGACGCTCGAAGTAGGTCGGCGCGAAGAGCGGCTCCTTCTCCATCGGCCTCATGCTGCCGACCACGGCCAGCCGCCCCTTGCCGTCCGCCGGGCCGCCGCGATAGGCGAAGGACACGCGCACCTTCTCGGCCGCCGTGAACGCCGGGAAGAGGTCGCTCGCGAAGTTGACGAACGCCGATTTGTCCGCCGCCGCCTTCGTCAGCGTGAAGCTGTTGGTGCCGAGAACGGCCGCGCTTTCGCGCCGGGCCCAGCTGACGCTCGGCGCGGGACGGACATACGCGAGGTTCTCCTTGGAACCCGTCGGCGCGGCCGCAATGCGCGGTTCAGGAGTCAACTCGTCCAGCGGGGCGGCCGAAACGCACAAGGCGAGACACGCCGTCGCGGTAGACGCAAACTCTTTCCAGTATGTCATTGGGATATCCTTTCTCATCGAAGATACATTGGTGTTATCGCGCACAATTATATATGTTTTTTTTTCTACTGTCAAATCCACGCGACACAGTTATTTTTACGCTTGCGGGGCAATCCGCGTTGTGATATAATTCCGCCCGTTTTTGAGCCAATTGCCTCATGGTGTAATGGTAGCACCGCAGATTCTGAATCTGCTTGTTAAGGTTCGAATCCTTATGAGGCAACCATTCGCAAGCCGCGTGTTTACGCGGCTTTTTTGCTTTGAGGTGTGCTACAATACGCGCATCTACATTAAAGATGACATCCAAATGACATCTTTCAAATGCACAAGAGGTGACTTATGACTATAAGGGAAACACAAGGAAACAAACGGAAACAACATCGTAAAAAATACACGCGCGCGCCGTCAGGCAGCGGCACTCTTGTAAAAAGAGGTAAAAATTATGAAGCGCGTTGGCGCGTCAACGGCAAGCTAATTTGCCGGTCGTTGCGCACAGACGATCTTGAGACGGCCAAGGCCGAACTTGCCCGGCTATCGGTGCCGCGCACCGGCTTGCGTGACCGTGATGCCATGATGAAGCTCACACGCGCCATATCCGCCCAGCTTTCGGACGTCAGCGACCAGGTGCGTGCGGCATCAATCCCCATCAAGCAACTCTTTGAGATATGGCAACGGTCTCCCATCCGTGGACGTGCCACCGGCCGAACGCTCTACAGCTACCAACACCAACTTACGGCCTTCACGGATTGGCTTGCATGCATATACCCTGAAATCACAAACGCCCGCGACGTCTCGCAGACGGTCGCCGAAGAATACATCACGCACCGGCGAAACACCCGATCACCCGGCACCGTTCAAAAAGACTTGAACCTACTTGCGGCCATCTGGAAATCGCTTGCTCTCAAATATGGCCTTGAATACAATCCATGGCATCCTGACAGAATCGCCAGACCCGCCGCAAAACCCGTCTCCAGGCGCGCGCTGACAGACGCCGAATGCAATGCCCTTCTCGCCGCCGCTGATGCCACGCAACGCCTGCGCATCCTCTTGGCGCTTGACGCCGGACTGCGCCTCGGTGACATCATCCATCTTGAGTGGCGCGTGATTGACTTCGAGCGCCGCCTGATAAACCACCTTGCCACACGCAAGACCGGCGCCGAAATCTTCAACCCGATATCAGCCCGACTTGAAAAGGCCCTCCGCGAACGTAAGGACAATCAGCCGAAAGACGAGCCGCACGTTTTCCCGGACGACATCAAGCGCATCCGCGCCAACGGCGACCCCGAACGCATCACGCACGAAATGAAACGCCTCTTTGAGCGCACCGGCATCCAGACCACCCAGACAGACAAGGACGGACGTTCTCACACGGTCGCGTCATTCCACTCTCTGCGGCACACCTTCGTATCCCGCCTCATGGAGCGCGGCGTAAATCCGTACTATGTACAAAGGGCCGTAGGGCACAGCACCATGATGATGACTGCGCACTACGACCATTCCGCAACAGAAGAAATCCGCAAGGCACTCGACTGACTACGGCGGAGCGGTCTTGAAATGGCATCCCAACACAACCACACAAGAGCCAGCCACATTGACCGTCACCTGACGCGATTCGCTTGACGACGTGGCATAGCTCTCATCATAGATTTGCGGTTCTGGAAGTTCGCTAAGCGACAGCGCGGACGGCGGCGGCACCCCAAGCGCAGCCATTGCTCTATTTGCAACGCTTCTCCCGTCAAACGCAACCACGGCCTTTGCATTCGCACCCGATACGTCAAGCGTCGCATCGGCGGCATACACAACCCTCGCCGTGAAGTTCGTGCTGATCTCATCCCCATATCCGCTCGGGGACACATATTTACTACGCGAATACCGTACCGACAGCGGGATATATGCTTTGATTGACGCAATGCGCGTGACGCCGCCCGTCGTGACAACCTGCGAAGTCGTCGAAAGATCGACCACAACACGCGCAGCCATCCCGGTATGCACATGTTCGCTCCTTGATATGTAATATCCCGTTGGGCTCAATCCATATTCCCACGACACAGCATCACCGCTATCGTGCCGGACGGAGCTGACATCCGCATTCTTCGCATAACTAACCGAACAATAATACTCATCGCTTCCAGAATAAGGCAACTCTCTTTGGTTTGGCCCATCACGGTACTCTTGCCAGTCAAATGAATAGGGATAGCCGTTATTGGAATAACCCAAATAATCATCATATTCATAATCAATGCCGCCGATAGTCCTATCAACCCTATTCAATGATGTCTTTACAAGTCGACCAGCAAGCTCAAGCATCGAATAATGCCATACAATCCGATCCTTGATTGTCGCCTTTTCAAGCTTGTTCGTGTTGCTTGCCTGCCAATAAACGTTTGTCAACGAACACCACGAACCTCCAATTTTCGCAATCCGGTTCTCAAGGTAGATACCGCCGTTGTTCTCTATCTCATAGAGGCCAGTCTGAAAGGTCGGCCCCGCAACCACATACCCAGGCATCGAATCAGGTTGGTGGCCATAAGCGAATTGGAAGCTCTTGCGGCTAATCACCCGGTTGCTCGTCGAATTGTACACCGATACCGGCATACTCCCGGCTTGCAGGTAAAATCTCTCGTTCCACGCCTCTTGAAGATACGCCACATCTTCGGCACGCAAAATCTGATAGTCGCCGGTCTTTCCCATGATGCGCCCATCGATGAAATCGGTGGCGGCATTCACATCCCTAAACGGCGCGAAGACATAATCACTCGCAGACGGAAGCGGAGACGTCGCCGCAAAAAACGGAAACACCATACAAAACATATTCGCCCTCTTCACTCGTAAGCCGGCACAACAAACGCACCTCGATAGTCAGCCGCAATCTTGGCATTGTTAATCTCATATATCGGAATGTAGCTAATGTCGCCGCTCGGACTCGTGCCAAGCGAAACGCCGGAAACCACCTGACACGTCGCCCCCGATGACGAAAGCGTTATCTTGAGCTGATACAGGCCATCAGGCATTCCCGATCCCGTGCCGCTCGCCGTGTACCACTTGCGGCCAACCATGCATCCGCCCGGCCCAATCGTGCGCGTTGCCGCCGTCCACGAAAACATACCGCCTCCGCCGCCGCCCGTGCAGTCAATCACGATGCTCTGGCCGTCGGCCACGACGCTTGTATTCGCGCCAGGGACGATCGTGACATCCCTGTGAGGCCATTGAGGCTTGTGACGCCCGTATCTTCATCGCCGCCTCCGCCGCCGGAACCGCCGTTATTGTGTTGGATGATCTGCGATCCAAGCATGTATTGGTCAACGCCACCATCACCGACCTTTGCAACAATCAGATCATCAAGATAGAAATGTAGCAATGCGCCGCCCGAAACCCAACTTGACGACGGTGCTGAAGAAACAAGCCCAAGATTCCAAATCCGAATAGCAGGCGCCGAACCGGGACCTGCATCAATCTGGACGGTCACGTACTTCGTGCTCGAACCATCCCACACGCCGGCATCCGCCCACACTCCAGAAGCGCTTTCTTTCGCCGTTGCATCCGCCAACACGCTTCCAACATAACTATCACTCCCACCATACCATTTTCCGACATGCCAAGCGCCATCCCAGACGTTCTCATGCACCTGCACGGCGGCATACTGCGGAATCCACACGCCGACATGCCTTGATGTGGAACCGCCAGAAGTCACGTCAAACAATCTCACTTTCCACGGGAGCAGGACACCGGCACCAATGACAAGCGCGCTTTCGACAATCCCCTTGACGGCCTTGCCGTTTACCTTCGCAATCAATACCGGATTCTCGGCATCCTCTTGCGCCGTGACGAACTTCGGATCATCCTTCGACGCATCCAGATACAGATCAAACTCATCAGGATCGGTGCCATCAAATATGTCCGTCAGGTCATACCATCCCTCAGGATAGTTGCTCGCGGCGGACATCTTCGCCGTCAAGTCAACCGTCTCGCCATCAATCACCAAGCAGCCGTCCGGCAACCAAATGATCCAGGCTCCATCCGCATCGCCGGTCTGTTCATCCACCGCGCCGGCGCTCGCCGCATACGTGAGCTTGTAGGGATGATCAAAACCGCTCTCATCCACCGCATGTGCGGCGTTGCCATCGATGCGACCGGACGCCATACGCCCGCGCATCATCTCTCTGAGCCGCCGCGCGGCCCCCGGCCCTAAGACATAATTTGCCATGTCGCAAAAGTGGCCGTACGGCGGAAAGGTTGCGCCGTCCGGCCCGGAGGTAAATCACTTGACCGAACAACTTCCATCCGTGCAATCGGTGCAATTGCCGCTTGCGTCACATTGCACGGTCGTTGCGCCATCCGTCACCTTCACCGTGTTGGATGCCGTGTCGGTTGTCACGGTCGCCTTTGACGCATCGCCGCCCTTGGACATAAAGAAGTCATAAATCTTCTTGCCCGTCTCAAGCGCGGTATCTGCCTGAGCGCCGCCGCCGGCAACCTTGGCATACGCCTCGGCAGCCGTGGCAATCAGCTTCGTCGCCCCTTCAAGCGACGTATGCACAAGAGACACAAGATTTGAATCCGCGCCGCTTTCATAATTGTTTATGTTAAGCGACACATCCTTGCCGGCCTTGGCGGAAAGACTGTCAAACCTCTGCCAATTCCAATGCTGAAAGTAATCTACCCTCCACCCGCCATCAAGCACGACGGGATTATCCGCCGCGTCACGCACAACGGACACGGTGCCGTCAGCATTCGCCACGGACGCAAGGCTTTGCGGGCGCTTTTCCACCTCGATGGACTTGCAGCCGGTTATCGAAAGCGCCGCCGCACACGCGGCAGCAATCATCATCATTTTATTCATTTGTTTTCCTTTGTACTTGTGTCACCAAGCTCAAGCGCACCATGCGCCTGAGCAAAGACCCTATCTCCCACCGTGTGACCGATCCATGCCACCCAGCCGCACAGCCTGAGCGCGCCATACTCCACGTTGCGGCAAAACGCCGATATGCCAACCCACGCGCAGATCGTGCGGTATATCAAATCCGCATCCGCACGAGATACGCACTTGCTTGCATAGATCCAATCATGCGCCAGCGCCGCCGCAATGCGCGGCGCTTCCAAAGGATGTCCGCACACCCGCCACAACGCACGCGGAATGGACGCACCATCAAAAACGAATCCGGCCTTGACGTCAAGGTACAGAACGCGGCCATCCGGCAACAGCCCCTCGACATGCCAGTCTGCGAGAAGGATCATGGTCGAACCATGAACCACCCGAACATTCGGCATCTTCACGCCGCCGTATGCCATATCACGGATTTGCATTGTTTTCCTTTCGGCCAATCGGCACGATCTCGTCCGTCACCCACTTGCCCTTAAGCCTGGCGGCGATCACGTCGCCGAAATTCGTGCTTGCCGGCTGCGGCTGCTCCCAATGCACGATTCTGATATCGTTCGTGCTACCGAGGTAGTCCGCGACCGTCCTTGCGACGGCCACGGCCATCTGCCTGTGCTCCGCGTAGTTCAGCAGGGAATCGGGGTAGTTCACGGTCGCGAAGTGGGTGCAAAACAATGGGGCGTCCTCCGTGATCGCGACAGACCCTTGCCAGCTGTCCAGGCACATGCGTATCCTCATGTCGGGGAAGCGCATGCCGCGCGACGCGCCCTGTCGGTAGATGTCGGCCCATGCCGCGACGGCGACCACCGCCGCAAGGATTGCCATTGTCAGTTTCTTCATGTTGCTCATCGGTTTCCTCCTTGTGTTTTTTTTCAAATTCGTCATCCCGCCGCACAGAGGGCCTTGACTACCACCCCCGTGCCACCCATCGCCGCAAGGTAGCGGAGCATCACCCACAGCGTCTTGGCGCCCGCGATGCGGTTGCGCCGCGCCTCCGCGTTCGCTACGAGCTGCTTGACGCGCTCCGCCGTCTTGAGCTGGCAGTCGACGAGCGCGGCCAGCATGTGGCTCTGGACCATCTCGAGCGCCTCGTGTCGGCGATCTGTGTCATCGATCGCCTTCGCGTCGTTGAGCTCGCGTTCGAGCGCTTGTTGCATCTCGGGCGACATGTCAGTCCTCCCTTGTCCGGTCGCCGCCGCAAGGTGGCTTGTCCGGGCGCTGCCCCCCTACGGCGCAGTACCATCCGGCGGCGTTCGTCCACGCGCCGATATCGTAGTCGAATCCATATATCGCCTTGTCGTCTGGGATATTGGTAAACATGGGGATTTCGTCATACTCGCGAATTTCCGCGATGATCAGCAACGTGGCTATGGCAGCCGTACACGCAAACCACACTGTCAGGACTTTGTGCATATCATATTCCTCCCTGCGGCGTGACTGTGACGCTTACGGTGTTGGTGGTGCGCCTGGCGTTCTCGCGCTCCAGCATCCTGCGGAGACGGTGCGCCTCCATGAGATCCTTCGCGTACTGGAGCGAGGAAGGGTCGCCCGTGGCAACTCGCTTCTCGACATCGGCAAGGCGGTTCGTGAGGCTGGCGTAGCGGTTGGCGGATGCGCCCCTGTTCGGACGCGGGCGCGATACGGGCCTCGGCGTGAAGGGCGTGTCGTGGAAGTAGCCGTCCGCGTACACGTCGCGGCGGAACTTCCTGCCGTCCGCGTTCGTGACTATCGTGCACTTCTCCGGCACGATGTCCCCGTGCCAACTGCGCCGCCCCTGGTCCGTGGCCATGTCGCGGTGGTACTTGCGGTTCACCATGCCGAGCGCGTCGATGAGGTCGACCTGCGTCCATGGGTTGGTCGAGCCGTCCGAAAGGCTCGTGACAAGCACGACGTTGGTGCCGTCGTCCTCCATTACGATGTCGGCGGCTGCCGTCGCCACGAGTGCGGCCATTGCCGCGAATGCCATGATGCGTCTCATTTCCATTTCATCTCCTCCACGATTCTTTGATTCTGGCGTTCATAAGATTCCCTGATCTCCCGACCCAACTTTGCATCCGCCTCGTTCGCGATTCTCGAATGCCGGTCATATCCGCATATATACCCGACCCAGAACGTGAACAATCCGCCTAAGGCAAGCAGAAGGTCGAACAGGTTTTCAGCCAATAGCCGTTTCATTCCTTTCATTCCATTTCCTCCAGTATGTAGATTGCGCTCTCGACCCCGCCCGATCCGAGCGTAGGCGGCACGGCGTTCGTCTCGTACGATGCGGGCCTGCCGTCCACGTAGGTGGCCATCCCCTTCGGGACCCACGTGCGCCTCTCGTTCGCGAAGCACTCCACATGGTACACGCCGTTGGTCACGATGCCAGGGTCCGGCACGTAGGAGTGCGTGACGAGGTACGTGTAGTTCGTCGCCTCGAGGTCCATGCGGGCCGTGAGCGTTAGGTTCGTGATCAGCGCGGACGCGACATCGAAGGAGTTGGACGAGCCTATCGGGAGCGCGGAGACTGTGACGGTGGAGATGGGCGAGATCCACGTGTCGTACCTCCATCGGAAGGTTATCCTGTTCAGGTCGTTCGTGTCCACCTCCGACCCCGCGTCGTACAGCCCCTCGTCCCACGTTATGTACGCCTTGGGCGGCTTCATGCCGCCGACGTAGAGCGACCATGCCGTCATGAGCATAAGCGTGGCGTCGTGGTACGTGTGCCGCCATATCCTGAATGCCTTTATCCAGAGCGCGACAATGTATGCCGCAATCAAGATCGCGGAACTCACGGCGCACCACGCGAGGACGTAGAACTGGATAGTGTCGGCAAGCTCCCTCATTCCACCACCTCCCACGATACCGCGGATCCGCTCACCACGGGCTTGATCTTCTTGCCGTCCGAGGTGACGATGCCGCCGTCCACGCGCATGGGCGCGTTGTTCTTTACGACGGTCGTTCCTGGCTCCACGTACGTCGCGTAGGCGAAGTACATGTCATAGACGTTCACGAAGTCGATCGCCGCCGTCCACGTGCCGTTCTTGTTGTCCGTCCACGAGACGGATGCGTTTGGATCCTCCGACGCCTCAACGAACGCGGGCGGCGAAAGCGTGGGGGACAGCCACAGGATCGGCTGGGTTTTCGCGATGAACGTCACCGTGACCGTGCCTGCATCGCCAGGCGGGCGCATGTTGCCCTGCGGTATCGCTGGCACGGTCACGGCCTTCTCCTTCACGACCTCGAACGCGGCATTGCCCTCCGCGTCGTAGATCCTGAAATAGCCGTTGGTGTCCGACCCTGCGATGGTCACGCCCTTCGAGGAAAGCACCCACAGGGAGTTCGAGGAGACGTCCACGTACTGCTGCCACTCCGCGCCGCCCGTGAGCATGACGGAAGGGGTCGATACGACCGTCACCTCGTTGCTTGCGGGGTTGGGCGCTCCGCTCCCGGACTGGTACGCGCTCCACGCCGTCGCGGGGATCTGCGCCCTCACGCCCTCGAGGAGGTTGGAGAACACGAGCGCGATCCTGCCGACCTCGTTGGAGACCACATGGGCTATCTCCTCGCCCGAGGAGTATACGCAGTTGGTCGCGCCGTCACGAACCTCCCACAATTGGAGCGACGGAACCACGCCCTCCGCGGCGCTCATGAAGTTGGTGACGGCGATCCACGTCCTGTCGCCGAACGTGTACTGCCAGAGCGCGTTCACGCTCCTTCCTATCGCCGCCGTCTCGTTCGTGGTGGCGCGGCCGGCCACCGCCGCCGCGTTCGCACTGATTCCGGCCTCGAACTCGGCCCGGTCCGCAATCCGATCCGATTCAAGTGCGTGCCCGTGCTTATGCACCCTTGATCGCCATGCGTACACGCCTGAAATGTTGGACGCAAGCCCGGTCACAGTGGTTGAATTGTAATGCACCCATGTAATACCGTTAATCTGCTGCTCGGCCTCCGTCTCGATGGAATCCGCGCGCAACGTCAAAGCCGATCCGTCATCCTGAAGAATCCTCCATTTTGATGGAACCACATGCCATGCAGACCAAACGAGCTGAGTGACCGGCTCGACCGCCCTTGCCTCCACATATCGCGGCAACGCCTGAGTTGTGATTGTCCTGTCAGGATAATCGGCCTGTATCAAAGCCGCAAGCCCATCCCATCCATCATTGAGCAACATGCCCTTTGTCACCATCGCACCCGCACTAAAATCAAAAAGGACAGGACGCCACGGCAAATCCTCTTCCATCGGCCGGTAAAACCATCTGCGGTAAGGCCAAACCGGGCCGGACATCCACGCACCCGAAAACGTGTTTGACGAAATCTCGCTCTCGGCAGGCAAGTAAGGCCCTCCGATCAGGACGGAATTGGTGCGGCAAAAATCCTCGAAAGCCCGAATCGTGCAAAGCGGTTCAATCTTCCGATCCACATAGTCCTTGGTCGCCGTAATCGCACCGGCACCGCACGCGGCGAACGCCGCCGCCAAAACAAGAACCTTCTTCATCATGTCACCTCCACATACTGGCCATCCGATCCCAGAACGTAATCGCCCGTCCAATCCGCGCCCCAGCCGATTTCGGGATCGTGGCTTATCACCTGCTTGACGTAGTGCTGGACGCCGCCAACCATCTGTGACTTGCAATAGATGTCGCCGCCCTTTACCATCACCATGTTGCTCGGCGTTCCAGGCGTGGCATCCGCGCTCGCGGCCTTGATGTTCAGGTCAGCCACGCCAACGGTCACGACGGCGGTTGTGCCGTCTCTCCTTTCAACAGTCGCATCGATCCTGATGCCCGCCATCACGTCACCGTAGTTTGCGAAATTGGACGCCGCAAAGAGAATCATCCACGTGCCGCCAACAGCCGCCGCCGCACCCGTGACCGGTATTCCATCCGCATTCGTGACGGTCACGCTCACGCCCGAAACGACGCCACCGGCCATCATCGCCGGAATGCCGACGATCTCAAGCGGCAACGCCGAACCGGTATAGATGCCAACCGGCATCACCGGCAGCGTCAGCATGTTCTCCATCTGGATGTTAAGATTGATTTTCATGTCATATCCTCACCAGGCTCCGAATAGAACCACCCCGGAAAACTGCTCTCGTTGTAAGCTTTGAAAAATCCATTGTATGGCGTTGGATTCTGCCCCCCCGCTCGACTTAGCGCGTGACCTTGACCGTTGAGCAACTCTGGAGACGTGACGGTACACATTCTCCCCGTCTCCGCATCCCTCGCCCGAATCAGAACTTTTTTCCCGTCTGCAATCAGTTCCCGCATCCCGGCATCCGTGATTGAGACATTCCATCCGATTTCCTGCGCATTTCCCGTTCCGTAAAGCTTCACGAGATTGGAACGGTAGCGCAAATGGACGGTGTACCTGTACTTGTAATCGGCATCCCCAAATATCCGCTTCTCGCTCACGGTGCAAAGAAGCGTCCACTTCGCGCAATTGATCCCGCCAACCGTCACGGCCGCGCCATTGATTGTGCAGAAGCTTGACGCCCATCCCGTTTGGCGTGACGCGAACTTGATGACCTTCGTAAACGTTGGTGCCGAGCACGAAATGCGCGGAACGGAATCGAACGGATCACCCGCCGAATTGACAACCGCAACACCCGTGACGTCCGTTATCAATTCCCGCTCGTCCATACCATCATCCCAGCCCCATTCCTCGACGGCGCCATTGACCGCTTCCTCCCCCTCGCCGATCGTCTCGTCCGTCTCGGTATCGTAATTCACCCAGACCGTGAGGATCTTCTTTTCGTGGCCCTCCCCTTCCTCGATGTCGTAGCTCTTGACCTTCAGCCCGGAATAGCTCGGATGCGCCGAACCGATTGCCGGAATGCCGGCAAACGATACCGCCTCGCCGTTCGCGGCGAGATTGTTCGTGTCAAGCTCGACCGTGTACTTTCGCCGGAGCGTCTGGATCCCGCCCGAATTGACAGACCACCGCCGGCCGTCCTTCTGCCTGATGACATTAGCCATTGTTTAACACCAACACTTTCTCACCTTCCTGCGGCCCGGTATTTTCTGCCGTGTCCTCGGTGTTCTTCGCTATCTTGGCAAGATAGCCATTCGCCTTTTTGAGCTCGTTGTTCATCTGCGGTCCCATCATGGCCAGATTGAGCGACCTGGCAGAACCACCCAATATCAGCTCATTCGCAATGCGCGACTTCATCTTACCGCCAAGCAAATCACCTGGCTTGTTTCCATTACCCGTCCTTGACCCCGACGACTCTACAGCTTCAGCAATCGCTTGTTCGACAACGCCTGCCTTGCTTTTCGCGTCGTTCAACTGCTTAAGCAAGGCACCGCGATACTTGTCACCGTCAAGCATGAGCGTCGCAATCGAATCGAAATCAACACCGCCCAGCAACTTCTCGCTTGCCTTATCCATGGCACGCGAAAACCTCTCGTTGGCTTTGCCAAATACGCCATTCTCTTTTATCTCATCCCAACTTACATTCACGACATCGTATATCCACCGACCAACCGCACCAAAAAATGATTTGTAGTAGTCAAACAGATTTGTAAACACGCTCGAAAGATCGGATCCAAGCCCACTGAAAAGCAAACTGGCTTTCGAGCAGAACTCCGTCAAGTAAGACCATGAAAACTTGACGAAATACTCCATGTACGCAACACCCGTCAACGCCGCCTCACGCACACCGCCTTTGAACTGAGTATCTAAACTCCGGCTTATGCTTCCAATAGCTCCAAGCCAAAGCTTCTTAAATCCTTGTACGCCTATCGCCTTGGCGTCATTCATCTTGTCGCCCGCATCGGCGGCGGCTTGTGGTATTCCAGGCATAGCCTCAATGACGCGCTGAATCGCCTCCGTGCCTGTATCGGCGGCGTTTATGAGCGGCATAAACTCCATGCCGGAACGCCCGAACACGGCCATCGCAGCCTGAGACCGTTCCGACAAATCGGGGATCTTGCCGATCTCCTGAATCGTCTGATAGAAGCCCTCCATGCCGGTGCGGCCGGTGTTCTTCTCCATCATCTGGAACGCCTTGGCCATCTGCTCAACGCCCATGTTCTGAATACCAAGCACGTTGAGCGCGGTCGCCGATTTCGTGAGGTCGTCAACGCTCACAGAAGATTTCTGCGCGATGTCCGAAAGCGTGCCAAGCTCATTGATCGCCCCTGCAATCGAACGGAAGCCGAAGTATGCGCCGGCGGCGGCCATCGCTCCGCCCAGCATCGAACGCATCTTGGCGGACGCGGCGGCGGCCCGCGCCTGGATGGACGCGAACCCTCCAGCCGTCTGGTCAACGGCCTTCACCGCCATCTGGTGCGTACTCTTGCTCACTTCTCAAACCTCGCCTTGATCGCCTTTGCGGACTTGAACAACGCCAACGCCTTACGCTCCTTCTCATCCGCCTCCAGGCTCTTGGCCATCATCGGCAGCAGCCAGCTCCGCAACGTCTCGGAACGCTCCGGCACATCCAGCGAATTTGGATCCTTGAGCCAAGGCCGCATCAGGCACACGAGCGCCGCAAAGACGTCCGCCAGCGCAAGCGGCAGCCAGACGCCAAGCGTCGCCTCGCCCTCGCGCAAGAATGCCTCCGTCGCCGTGCCGCCCTGCCGCGCATCCTTCAGCAGAGCAGCCCGATAAAATCCGACAATCGGCAGCCCTCGGGAATGCCGACGATTTCCGAAACGAGCCTCTGCATCTGCGGCATCGACAGCGCGGACGGGTCGATCTCCGATCCGTCCTCCATCCTGGCATGCTCGCGCACAATGGCGTCGTACTCGTCGTCAATCAGCTCCTTGCCGCCCTGCCAACGGACGCGCGCGGCGCGGATTTCGGCAACTGTCAGGCGACGCACCTTCAGGGCGACGTCGCCTAGCCTAATCGTTGTCTCATCGCAGAACATCGTCATGTCCCCGTAGAGCCATCAGGCCGGAACGTGACATCATACGTCGCCTTGCGGTCGCCGGAAGCATCGTGATTCGGATAGGCAACCTTCGTGACGATCACCTTTGCGATGGACGCAGAAACCGTCGCATCGGAATCGATGCCGTTCTCAAGCGTGACCGCAAGCGAAAGCGCCGCCGGCGCCGCGTCCACGGTGATGTCTCCGGCCGATTTCTGGTAGAGCGTGACGGTGAACTCGTCCATTTCCTTCAGCGCGCCCGAAATGAAGCGCTTGACGGAATCGGTGAGGGCCGTGACGTCGATTGCCTCTTTCGTCTCGCTCTTCATCGCGGGTCCTGAGGCCATCTCGTACGTGGCGCCGCCAAACGTGAGGGTTGCGCTCTTCACGCCCCATCTTTCCAATGCCGATACACTCATTTTCGTTTCTCCTTTTAGGTTAAAGATTCGGGTTCGAAATACTCGATGAAGATGGTCGCCCATTCCAGCGGGAAATGCGCAATGTCGTTTTCCTCGCGCCGGATCGCGCGCACACGCGCACCGGCCTTGGCGTTGCGGACAACACCGATGATGATGTCCCTCAAATCCTCGACGATCGCATTTCCGCCGTTGACGGTGAGGCCGTTCGCATCTGAGGTGCGCGGCGTCACAACGTTGGTGATGACCTTCTCGCCGCCCGATCCTTTCACGGCGCCGCCAACCGTCATGCGGACGGTGAATACCTCATCCTCGTTCACCGCCTCGTTTTCCTCTTGGGGAATAATCCAAAGGAACGGCGAATCTTCGATCCCAGGAACACCCTGCGCATACGCTCCGATATGCACGGCCAGACCACGCCCGAAATTGGCAATGCAATATTCCAGGACGGCGACGGAATCGCGGACGGCGGCGCCGGCGGCAGCCATTACGGAACGGTGAGAGATCATGCCATTGCCCTCCGTGACTCTTTAGCAATGATTGATGCCATTGTCTTATGAATCTGCGCCTCGGCCCATTCGTCAATCTTTTTAATCGCGTACTCCTTAAAAGGGGCAAGAACGGGACGCGGTACATGTGTATAGGATCTCGGTATCGAATCCACTCCAAGACGGTGGACGTAAGCCCTCCAGCTATTGTCGGCAAGCGCCGCCCCGCTCTGCGAATCGCCGCCATCCTGAAAGAGTATCGCCACCCTTTCAAGTTTATCAGGCCATCCAAAGACTTGCTCGGCCGTATTTGTGAAAAAGCGCTTTCGCGTGTAAGACACGATTCTGTTCTCGTCCGCAAGCACACCGCCAATGCGCGGCTTTTGTGTGGTGCCGCCACGCCTCGCCCTCGCCTTCATAAGGTCACGCGTGAAATCATCCCATTTCTGAAACTTCGGCACACCCTTCTGCGGATTGCCGCCGGACTTCATGACGGACTTCAGCTGCTTGTGCAGCGTTCCAACCGCCCGTGCCCAGCTTTTGGCACGAATCTTCGGCAACTTCTCGCGGCACCGCTTCATGCAGGCCTCGATCTGTTTAAGGTTTACTTCAATCGCTATTGGACTGCCCTTGGACGTATGAATCCAAGTGTCAGTTGACAATCCGCCTCCTCCATGTACGTGCTTGACCGCCATCAGTGCGGACTCCTTTCGTCGGCGGTGCATTGCAGCCACCATCCGCTTTCATCCTGGACGATTCTTTGCACGGTGAGGATCGCGCCGCTGTTCAGCCGCTTTATCGTGTCGCCAATCGTCACGCCTGCGGCGATTGCGCAGGCAGTCGGCGCATGGACGCTCCAGACGTCCGCCGTGACCGGCGAGATCGACGATCCCGCCGTCTCGGAATCCACGGCCCCGCGATTGACGATTGCGTTGAACGCGCCCTCATGGTGCGGCGCGGCATCCTGCCGCCACACCACCGGCTCCACCAACGGCTCAAATGCCGCCACGTTCTCAAAGTCTATCGGTCTCATGCTTTCCATTCCCTACGGCGCACCGATACCGGCCTATTCGGTGCCGGCGCGCCGTAGAGGGCGCGCGGCGGTGAATCTCCAGAAGCCGCCGCGCACCCGGAGCGGATTAGCTCACGACAACCTGCCAGAAACCAGGCGCGCCGTTCGCCGTGCCGGAATTGACCTTGCGCGTGAGCTTAGAGCCGATAAGGCCCTCATGCGTCCAGTACGCTGTGCCCGTCTTGGCATCGTAGATCACGCGGTGCGTGGTCACGAGACCGCTCACCTCGTCCTTGTGCTCGCCGTACTCGATGAGCCCGCCGACGGTGCCCTTGAGCGGCTTGACGACACGGTTTACGATCGCAAGCGCATTCTCCGGCACGATGAAGCCAACGCCTTTGTGCGTATCGGCACCCGAAAGATCGGAGCAGGTCGGCGCGGAATAGACCGCCTTGAAGCCAAGAGCCTGGCCAATGACCGCGCCGCGCACCACGGAACCGTCACCGACGATGCCGGCGTTCAGCACGGAGCAAAGCGCGACGTAGGTATCGGGCAGCAGCAACAGCACACAGCCGGACGGATCGACCTCCGTCTTTTCGACGAAAGCGCGAATCTTGAAAAAATCGGTCAGCGTGGAGCCCGTGAGCGTGTACTGCGACAGCGCGGCGCCATAGGCCAGCTTGCCGGTGATGGACTTGACGAGCGCGGAACCGACGGCACGGCCCGACGCCTCGGCATTGCCGGCGAGCGCGGCGCCCGTCTCATCCTCCAGCACGTCAAGGTCATCCAGCTCAAACGTGGATTTCTTGCGCGTGTCGGTCGCAACCGTGACGGGCGTGGACGTGTTCGTGGTGTGCGCATAGTTTTTGTTTGTCTTGTCGAAATCCTCGGCGACGGCGGTCACGACATCGACCACAACGCCCGTGCCGGGCTTGACCGCTTCATCGCTGAAGTCGATCGTGAAGTTCTTGACGATCTCAAGCGCCGGACGCGCGGCGATGATCGCCTTGTCGGCGGCGGCCTTGAGACCCTTCTTGGTAAGGGAAGCTCCCATTTTCTGAATCCTTTACTTTTTGAGTTTGTTTTTCTTGGCCTGAATCTTCTTGCGAAGTTCCTCACGCGCTTCAGGCGTTCTGCCTGAATCCACATCGACCTTCGCCGAATCCTCCGGCAACGACAGCACGCCACCCGTCAGAAGGTTGCGCGTTTCCTCCAGATGCTTGACACGCTCATTCGCCTTGGTGAGACTGTTGCGGACTCCCGCAAGGTCGTTCTCCTTGGCTTTGAGGTCTTGCGCCTGTTTCTCGACCGTGCCGCTAAGCTCGCTCACCTTGTCTTTCGCCTCGGTGAGGTCTTTCCCGGCCCGGTCAAGCTGACCTTTCAAATCTGCGATGGTTGCCTCATGCGCCTTGATCGCATCCTGCAACTCATTGATTTTCTTGGACGCGCCCTTAAAGCGCGCCTCCCAATTTTCGCCGCCATCCGTTCCATGTGGAACTTCCGCGCCGGCAGCCGCAACCGGCTCGGCGGTGGGCGTTGCCGTTTCAGCGGCGGGCGTTGCCGTTTCAGCGGCGGGCGTTTCCGTTTCAGCGGTTGCCGTTTCCGCACCGGCGGTCTGCTCGGCCTTGGCCTTCTCGATCGCCGCCTTGGTCGCATCATCCATCTGGCGGAACTCGTAAAGCTTGGCGGCGGCCTCCGGCATCTTGCCGAACTGGCGCGAACCGATCTTTGCGGCGGCCTTCATGTCGCTTGCAACCACCGTGCAGGCAAGCCCATTCTCCAGGCATTCACGTCCGGTGTACCACGTCTCGGCGCTCATCAGCTCCGCAAGCTTCTTCTCGTCGCAAGAGAACTTGCCGCGATAGAACGCCATGCAGACGCTCTTGCACTGGTCAAGAAACGCGGCATCCTTGCGCAGCTGCTCGGCGTTGCCCTCGGCGTAAGTCCAAGGATCGTGGATCATCAGGAAACTCGCCTCTTCCATCTGAATCTCATCGCACGCGCAAGCAATCACGCTCGCCATCGACGCTGCAATGCCGGTGACATGCGCGATCAAGTGCGCCCTGCTGTTCTTGATTGCATTCGCCATTTCGATACCGGATATCACCAGACCGCCGGGCGAATTGATTTCAATAACGGCCTTCTCGCCAACCTTCAAATCGGCAAGAAACGCCTTGAGCGACTTTGGCCCGCAGAAATCCCACAGATCGCTATGGTAGTCGAAATCCGCGATTTCGCCAATGAGCTGATATTTCTTCATTCTTCTGTTCCTCCATTGTTCTTGCCGGCATCGCCGGAAGTCTCGATCACGCCGCCGCTCGCGGTCTGAAATGCCGGATGCGGGATGCCATGCGCCTTGAAATATTCCACTTCCTCCACAAACGCCGAAACCTTGCTTTTCCAATCCGGCCCCAGCTTGTCACGGTAGAGGATCGTGCCGTTCTTCAATCCCATGTTGAGCGCATTCTGCTCGTCAACGGGATTGATTGCGTGTCTCTGCGGCTCTTGCCACTCGACGCACTTACGCCGCCAATTCGGCGGCAGCTTGTCGTCGCCCGGAATGATACCTTTCGCCTGAGCGCGGAGAGACCATTGATTGAACGCCCAATCAAGGAATCCACGCCGCAACTTTGCGAACTCGTCGCGGAACTCCACATTTGACATCATCAGCTCGGCCATCGCCGCCGAATAGGACGATTCCGCCTTGCCCGATCCGACGAAATCGCCAAGACCAAGCGCAAACGCGACGCTCCCGTGCATCCAACGTGAAAACTCCACAAGCTTGTCATTCGGATGCTTGGTATCGAACAACTCCATCTTGACGCCAGGCGGCATCACGTCGTATATCGCACCGGCACCCTCGATCTCGTCAAGGTCAAGCGACATGCGGCCATCCTCTGCGGCCTCCTGCGCGGCGGCAATCGCGGCATCATAGTCAGCGCCATCCGCATTCACCGGCACAATCGCATCGGGGTCAAGCTCCTTGGCCAATTCCTCCTCGGCCTTTTCCTCCGGTTGCGTGACCTGCCCGATTATCTGCGCACCGCGCTTGGCGGACTGCAACTCAAAACCCTGCGCATCCGCCAGATCCTTGACCGTTCCAAGCCCAGGCCAAAGGCGCGACGAACCGCGCACCTGATTGAAACGCGTCGTGTCACGATAGATGGTGAAAAGCGAATCCGTCCACCTCTGGCCAACCGGCTTGACGAGCGGCCATGCCATGCGCCGCCCATCGCCGTCGCTCAATCGGTACTCCGTCTCTCCGCGCTGAGACCACGAGACTATCACGCCAACGGTCTTGCCGTCCTCATTCTTGACTACGCCCTGCGTCTGCGTGTACCCTTTCGGAAACACCTTGCGGAAATCGGCCTCCGAAAGATTGCCGATGCAATCCGGCTCGAATCCGATGATCTGGCCTGTATCGCTCTTGGTGATATCCCAGTCGAACACAAGCACCATGTCACCGCCAAGCATCTGCGTGCGCAGCACCCACCGCAAAGCCATCTGCAACGTGGCATCCTCGAAATACTCCGCCTCCTGCGCCCAATCCGCAAACGCCTCTTGGATCGTGGCGGCGGCTTTCTCATACCCTGCCGGGAAGCTGAACACGGCCTTGCCGCCCTCGACGCCGGCGACGTTGATCTCCAGCTGATGCAACGCACCCTCCAGATGGTGTGAATTGCGGGCGGCATTCCGCGCGAACGCAATCAGGCGGTTGCGCTCGGATGCGGTCAGCTGCCCCGTTTCGCCCTCATGCTCGGCGTTCGTCCATTCGCGGTTGAGCTGATCCGGCCCATGCACGACCTTGTACCCGCCGCGCCCGAAGAATCCAAGCCGCTTCATCGACCCGGCAATCACGGCAGCCACACGGCGGCGGTCTGCAACCGGCATATCGCGGAACCTTGGCGCATTCTGCGCGGCCCGGCGCGGCCTGGCTTTCCAAACCTTCGCCATTAGCCACACCTCACAGTCATCACGTGCCGTATCCCGGCCGGCGAACTTCCGGCGCGAAGCGCACGGCAGATGCGCGCAAACCGCTCCGCATACGTCGCCCGGATCGCGCGAAGGTCATCAAGGTCAATCCTCGAATATGATTTCGTGCCGCCGGACGACGAAATCGACGCCGAAGCGGTGCCGTTTACGGCAATCTCATGTATCACACGGTCGATCTCGAGAATCCACCGCTGATACCGGATCCTGTTCCGCGCAAGGTTTTTTGTCTGTTCGCTCATCACGCGCATTAAATTAGCACGGATGCAAGCGAAAAAACGCCTCCTGGCCTAAGTTGTACCCGATTCAGGTACGGATTGCGCATTTTTCCGGTAAATCACCTTCTCATGGCAGCCGCAACCGCTACATAAGACATAAATCACCCTCTCGCCATGCACCACCCTTGACGCATACTTTCGCCAAGGATTGACCTTGCCGCACCGTGGACACGTTTCAAGCTTTCGGACGACCATTTGCCCCTCCATTCTTCGGCGCGCTCCTATGCCCCTTCTCGCGCGCCTGGCGGCGTTTCCGCGATGCCATGCTTTGCTGGGACGATATAAGCCGGTGGCCGTACTCACACACGGCATTGGACGCCATCCTGATGCACGCCAGGATGGGGCACCAGTTGCGCTGACCCTGGAACTTCGGACATTGGCCGCACCGGCGGCCATTCGCACGATCCACGGCCCGCGCCTGTTGCGTGAAATCCATCTTGATTTTAATTCGACTCACCGCTTCCACCTTCCAATCTTGAACTTATGCACCATCTTATGAACACCTAACGATAACATGCGCGGCACCTTCGGCCTTGGATCGGCATTGACAAGCGGATCGTTCGCGTTCTCGCGTTCATTCTCGTTGAGCGGAACATCCTCGCCAACGCCCTCCGTCTCATCAGCCGCGCCATCATACACTTCGCCAACCTGAATGTTTCGGCGCGGATCAAACAGATCATCTTGGTGTACGGCCTTTGGCGTGACCTTCCGCGCAATCAATCCGCCCTTCGTGACCGTATATCCGGCCGCCACCGCGTCAATGCTCGCCGACAGCGCATCATAGCAATGGTACCAGCTCGCAATCGCAAAGCAGCCGGTGAACACGTCGCAAAAGTGGTTGTCGCCCTTCTCAATCCAATCCCAGGCCGTTTCGGATTTTCCATTTCTCGATTCAACCACATACTTGCGGATCAGCTTTTCGTTGCAAATCTCCGTCGCCACCATGAAATGCTCGGCCGGATTTGTGCCGTACAGACTGAATGAGCCCGGCATAAGCGGCGTTTCAAGAAATCCGCTCTGCATGATTTCACGCCAGTACGGCGCCATCTCCGCAAGGTACTCGCCATATTGGGAACGTGTCGCAAAGATATGGTCGCCGCGCCTGAGCATGTCCTTTCGACGGACGCCGAACTTGTTCCACGGAAAGCCGCGAACCGCCACAAGCGGAAACGGTATCGGCGTTGTCTTTCGCAACACGTACAACGTCCGATGCACAACGCCCGGCAGATAGCCGCGGTCGAAACCGACGGCGCGGATTGAGACGGATCGGCCCTTTGCGTCACGGATGCGGAGATTCGCGATCTTTGAAACCACAACGCGGATCGCGGCGGCAACGGCGCGGTTCCGCGCCAGGTCTGACGCATTTGGCGGCGCAACCGGCCCTCTTTCGGGATATCGGCCATAGGCAATGCACGCGGCAACGCGCCCAGCCCCGAACGCCACCAATCCCCAGCTCAATCCCTTGCCCTTGCGAATATTGACGTCCACGAATCCAACCACCGAATCCGTGCCAGGCGGACACACGCCGCGCGGCGCGCCGTTGACGGCCTTAGCAACATGGTCGGCATCAATCGCAAGTTCCGAATCGACGTCCGCAACGGACATCATGATCTCCGCGTTGAAACTCTGCTCGCCCAGCTTGGCGCGGAGATTGAGGACATGATGGATGACGTCATCCTCAAGCGACGGATCGAACTGCAACGGATCGACCGTCTCCATGCCGGCGAACTGTTCACGGTTGCGCCGATACCACGCCGTCGAACGCATAAAGCGCGTGTCGTGGTTGGCCTGGTCATCCGCATACTCTTGGCAGAACTCCGCAGCCAGTTCGCGCCAATCCGGACACTTGACCTTGACGAATGGCCTCACAAACACAGACCATTCAGGATGTTTCGTCTGGGACGTCAGCTCGGTAGCCACGTCACCGTAGCATTGCGGCGTGATTGTGACGAACGCCGACATCACACGATCATGCCCGCCCAATTGCAAGGCATCCTGGTGGATGTAGGTTATCACGTCCTGCACGAGCTTGGGCGAATGCGCAATCTTCTTCGTCTGCGGATCGTCAAAAATGAGGAAGTCAGGCCGTTGCCCATCTTCATTGGAGCCGCGCACCGCGCCGCCGATACCGATTGACGCGATTATGCCGCCGCATCCACGGTCAAGCGGATCGCCTTTTTCGTCGCGGCACATCGGCATCGTGATTTGGTCTGCCGCCCATTCAACATCCGTCGGCACGCCCTTGTACCGCTGAGCGGCGGCACGTTGCGAAATGCCGCCGATCGCCTGAAGCGGCACGGCGATTGCCGGAAAGTCCTGCAAGATTCCCTTTGACCTTGCCAAGAGGCGTTTGATTGTGCGGAGATTCTTCTTGCCCTGCTTGGCCGTTGCCGAAATCAGGAGCGGATATCGGCGGTGCCCGTAGAGGATCGCCCATATCGGCGCAATCACCGCAATCCATGTGGTCTTGCCGGTGCCGCGTCCATCTTCCTCCACCACTTGACCACCGCCAAGGATCGTATCTTGCGTGTTCTTTATGAGACCGTTCCTCAAATCCTCCGACGGCGCATGTTTCAGGACGCGCCGGCAATAATGCCACCCGAAACGCGCCAGATCATACCGGCACGATTCCTTAAGTCTCGGGTGGCGCGGCCTTGTCTCAAAATCTCCGATCTCGTTTGCGGATGCCACATGCTCACGCACGCGCTCCGCAACTGACTTCGGCCCTTTGGCCTTCTTCTGCTGGATCTTGAGTTGCCTGAGCGTCTGCGCCTTGCGGAACGCCGCCAATTCATCCGGTGTGAATTTACGGCCAATGGTCGCCTCTGCATTGAGGCGGCCAATGCCTTGCGACGCAAGCGCACAAATCTGCTTAATCTCGGTCATGCGACATTTTCAGAAAACGAGAACAGATCCACCTTATCATTGATTCGGCGACGCTCAGCATCGCGCAGATTCTCGCACGCTACTTTGAAATAACTCGGCTTCAATTCACACCCGACGAACCGCCGATTGTGACGTATCGCCACATATCCCTCGGAGCCGATCCCCATGAACGGCGAAAGAACAACGTCATCGGGATTGCTCCAAAGCTTCACGCATCTCTCGATCACGCCAAGCTGCAATGGGCAAAGATGCTTCTCATCATCATTCTCTCGGCCCTCCACGAAATTGCGCAGCACGTCACCCTCGTTTATCCCATCCGTCTCCTGGTGCCGCGATGGATAATTCTCCTGAAACGGATAATGCGGCGACTTCTCGCCCGGCATGGCGCGATACCACACCGGCGCAGCCCATTCGCACCATTCGTCACCGGTTATCCATCCATCCCGATTGTCGTACCGTTCCGAAATACCGGCGCGGATCGGATTCTCATTCTCGCCATCACGCTTGAACACAACGATATAATCCGCCAACGCCGGACGGTTCATCGACGAATCGGCGGCCAGCGTTTTGAATAGCAACGTCGCCTCTTTTGTCCTGCTCGCCTTCAACATCGGATTCTTGTCAATCGTGACTTCCGAATAATACCGCCATCCGGCATCCTGCATCACACGGATGAGATCTCCGCGAAAATCACGCAGCCCGATATAGCCGTCTCGACCCTTGAACACCGGCTCTTGCGTAAGATGCACGCAGCAGACCCTCCCTTTCTGCGTGACGCGGAGAAGTGTGCCGGCGAGAAACGAGAAATGCTCCACCAACTGCGCAAAGTCCTTGACGTTGCCGACGTCTCGCGCCGAATTTGTATAGGCGTACATGCCGGGAAACGGCGGCGAGAACACGCTCAACCCAACCGATTCATCCGGCAGCTCCGTAAGCACTTCGCAACTGTCGCCATTGTACGCGCAATAGCGGTCGCCCTCCACCTGGTTCAATACGTTCATTGTTTTTCCTTTCTCATTTGATTGTGACAAGCCAATCCGGCGTTGTCATTGAAATCCCCGGGCGATAGTCCATTTCATTTCGTCTGGACGCCCCGCCCAGACTATTCAGGCCGTCCATCGCCTTGACGACGGAATCGAACATCTCTTGCGCTTGGTCGTCCTTGCGCCGGATGTTCTCGACAACGGCACCGTCGCTATCGGAACAAATCACATGGCAATGCACCGGCGACGTCTGGCCAAACCGCCAGCACCGCCGGATCGCCTGATAGAACGCCTCGTAAGAATCGCTCAAACCGACAAACGCCACATTGTGGCACCGCTGAAAGTTCATGCCGAAACCGGCAATACTCGGCTTGCTGACCAACACACGCACATCACCATCCGCGAAACCGCGCAAGGTTCTTTCCTTGTGGTCGTCTGAATCAGATCCCTTGACCTCTACCGCGCCACGGATCGCGGCGGCCAAACGCTCGCTCTCGCAATTCAGGTCACACCAAACACACCATTGCTCATGGGAATCGTTCGCAAGCGCAGCGGCGCGCGCGACACGCGCATCAAGCGAATCCCGGCGAGACCGCCGCCGCTCAGAAAGCGTTTTCGCTTCGACAGCAAACAGAAATCCGTCATGCTTTTCATTTACCACCGAATCCTCGTGCATCACGAGCGGCGGCAAAACAAACCGATCATCAGAAAATCCGATGTCAGACGGACGCCTGAGCGCTATCGACCATTCCGCCATCCATTGCCAGAATGCGGCCTTTGCGTGACCTTTGAGACGCCACTTGTGCGTCGTGTTGCCGTCCTGACGAAAGAAGAGCGCAAGAATCTCCTTGCCGCTCATTATGTCAAGAAACTCCGCATGGTTGCAAAGCTCCACAAGATCGTTCGGGGCCGGTGTCGCCGTGCAGCAGAGGCGATACCCGATGCCCTTTGCGAAATCAGTTATCTGCCGCCGCGTCTTTCCGTCATACGCTTTCAGGATCGACGATTCATCAAGCACAATGCCGCCCAACCCTTCCGGCGCAAACTTTTCAAGCTTCTCGTAATTCGTCACGTTCACGCCGGGCGCAACATCGGATTGACGCACGCACTTTGTGACATGAATGCCGAACTTCTCACCCTCGCGCACGGTCTGGTCTGAAACGGCGAGCGGCGCAAGGATAAGCACCGGCTTGCCCGTATGCCCTGAAACAATGCGGCTCCATTCGACTTGCTGAGCCGTCTTTCCAAGGCCGCAGTCCTCGAAGAGCGCAGCCCTACCGCGCATCACGGCCCATTGCACGATCTTTCTCTGCCAATCGAAAAGCTGATTGTTCAGATCTTCATCCGCAACGTCAAAGCCAACCGGCTTGACCACATCGCGCTTTGTCTCCAAAAACTCTCCATAGTTCATGCCGCACCGCCTTTCTTCTCGACCGGCGCGACAATGTGAAGGTGCGAACGCACCTCATCAATCTTCAGGTCGTCAAATCCGCATTGACGAAGAATGCCCGAAACATTTTCCAACGTTCCCACGATTCAGCCTCCTTAATGCTTACGCGACCAACGCAATGTCAACCGGCATAGATATCGATCCCCTTGCCATCAGGCAAATCCTGATAGTCAATGTCTCTCGACAGCACATGCGCCTTGACCTGACGACCAAGCCACTCCGACGGGATATCCGCAAGCGGAACCGTCCGCGGATATTCCCGTTCGAATGTGACCTTGTTTCTGCCGACATTCTCAAACATTAGCTTCATGCTCTTTTGCCTTTCTTGTTTTCATATCCACCCGTGCATCCCTAAGCACCCGCCTGACTGCGGCATAGACCGCCATCATCAGCTCAATGGCCTTCATCGGGCATCCCGGAAACTTATGGTAATCGGCTCGATAGCTCGCCGTCTTCCGGTGAACATTCATCGTCTGAATCTCCACTTGCCAAAGCGGACGGTAATCACCACCACACGGCGGACGCTCCTTTATGATGACATCGCTACCGGTCAGACGGTCGATAATCTCCATCGCGTGATTCGCGCATTGCACGCTATCGTCACCACCCTCGCCCGGCAGCTCCGCACGCCGATAGGCGTACACCTTGACGGCGCGCGAATGTTCGCCAGGCTCCAGCGGCATCGCAACCGCCTCAATGCAGACAATCATGCGCCCTCCTTAATCGGCTTGAGCCATTGCGTATAGACGGATGGATTGTCTGGATTCTCGAAGAAATCAGACAGCCGCACCGTCTTGACGCAATCCTTTTCCATGTCTCACCTCAAAACGGCAGATCATCAACACCACCCTGCGCCGCCGGTGCCGATCCGGGCGCACCACCAGCCACCGCACTTTTGGCCGACGGCACAACAATATCGACCGGTGAAACCTTCGCCAAGACAAACTGCGTGCCCTGCTTGTACTCTACTGCAATCGGCCAATACTTCTTGCCTGCAGCCTTGCTCGTCTGCGACGCTACACGCGCCGGCCACATCGCAATGCGCAACTCCAATCCGCTGATTGTGACCGTGCCTGACGCAACCGGTGCCTTATCATTCGTTCGCTCGGACTCCGCCCAAAGCGTACCGCGCATTTCGTTGGAATACTCCTTTTTCTCGTCGCTCATGTCAGCTCCTTGTTTTTAATGCTTTCCTGAAAAACCTCAAATGCCAATACCGCAATCTTAAACGCATCCCGGCAGATCGTCGGACGCTTGCGAACATCCCTTTGCCAATCCACCGACGCCAACACCGATCCATACAACTCAAAGATCGGCCCATTGTCGATCTCTACCTTTGGCAGATCGGAAACAAACCCAACCGGCAAAGACTCTACCACCGGCCATACCCCGGCATCACCCGTGGCATCCACCACCCTTGGCACCACCCCGGTGCCGCCCTTCTCTTTTTTAGCCATGACTTTTCTCTCCTTTTTCGTTAGTCAGTAGATTTCCGTTACCTTCATCGTCTAGCAGATTCATCTTTTCCGCCTTGAAAGTACCTTGGCAGGGGGGGGTACCCTTGTTGGCATTCCCCGATTCTTGTGCATATCGTCAACATACATCCGCAACTCATTCCGATACCGTCTAACCAAATCCGCCAACTCTTTTGCTGGCTTATACCCCTTGTTGAAATGGATCGTCTTTGTGCCGTCTGAATGCGACCACACAAACCCACCGGCCAACACCAACCGCCGCCAAACCTTTTCCCCAATCTCAAGCTCTTTTATCATAACCGCCACTCCAAATCATCGATTCCAACATCCCCTTCTTCCCTTATATTCTTTTCTTCTTCACCTAAAGAAGAGTCACATGAGGGCGCGCGCGCGTGAAGTGGGTTAAGTGCGTTTTGAATGCCGTTTTGCGGTAAACCGTCCGCGCCCTCATCTGTATAGGACTTTTCGGAAACACCCCCCATAAAACCCACTTTCCCACTTTCGACAGCCGCAAGACCAATCTCACCGGCAGCCGTGAGACCCATCACCTCATAAGTCGTGCGACCGTCAAGCGTCCTCGGCGGCAAGCACTTGAACACCTCCGAAAGCTGACGCTCATACCGTTTCATGGCCCTGCCGATCCTCTTGCAACCGAACATCTGCTTTGTACGCTCATCCACATCATCACCAAAGCGCGCCAGGATCGCTTTCGACATGTCGCCAGACGTGAACCGCATCGACCATGGCGGCGATTGCACCTCAAGCACCTTCATCACCTCTGACATGATTGTGTCATTGTGAAGCGGCAACATGGCCTTTGCGATCTCGGCGGCGCCCAAGGCCACCTCGACATCACGCTCACACCCTAAAGCCCGCCCGCATCGAATTGAGAACGCACCATAATCAGGATGACGCCTGTTGACGCTTGCCGAAACCTCGCCCGTATCGGCCAACACCTTTGACAATGTTCTCGCAATCCATGTCAGGTACTTATCTCTATTGGCCGAAATATCCGAATCCACGCCATGCTCATCCGTGGACGTTCGCGGCCTTAAACTGACCGTAATGATACGGTCAGACATGCCGCCGTCACCCTCGGTTGAAAATATCGGATTGTTTGAGGTGATGATGATGTTCGCCTTCGACCTCAAGACTGTTTCCTCATCATCCTTGTAAAGCGACCTCCGCTTTAATGCGCCACCAGTTGATGCCCTCTGGAAGTCGTCGCCAACCCACTTGATTTTAGTGTCAAGGTTATCGAAGATCTCCACCACGCCCGAATTGAGCGACACCCAGAACGCCTCACGCCCCTTGTCGCCATCCTCGACCGAAAGCGGATCGGAATCATCGGCACCATTCTTGCGAATGCCAAGCACCTCCTTAATCGCCCGTGCCATTCGCGTTTTGCCTGACTGCGCCAACCCCGTAATCAGCAGAAGCGGCTTGGTCTTATGACACGCAAACAGATTCAAGATCCAAAGCCGGATATTCATTGATCCTGACGCTTCCATCCAAGACGCATTTCTGAACACCGGAGAAACCACAATCGGATCGTCGCCGTCACCATCCATCAGCTTCCACGGCACAAGCGTGTTACCACGCAAGAACACAACGCCATCGGTACCGTTCTGCACCATTTCGGCCTTACCAGCCGAAACCTTGCACATCATGGTATCGCCGTTGCTGATATAGATGTTGCCATCCTTGCGCATCCATGAATTGCCCGGCACCACGCCCTGCGAATAGGCCGGATCGACTGAAATCTGCTTTACCAATCCAAGAATCTTCGCCATGTCGCCGCGCTTCGGCTCAATATCCTCAAGCTTTGCAACCGCACCAACAAACGCAAAAAACTCATTCGACATAATGCGCATCAATCGGCACGTTTCAGGATTTCGGTCAAGGTACATCGCCTTTTCGAAATCCCGCCCTATCTCCGCATTCCAAAAGAACGAACCGCGCATCAGCAGCCAAATCGCCACACTCCATGCCTTTAGACGCGGCGGCACGTCCTTTGGCACGTCACCCTTCGGGCACTCTTTCGATATCGCAAAGTATGAATGCCCGAAGATCTCTGAAACATCCCATTCGCCCTTGATATCCAACGTCACGAACTTGCCGCCGCCAAGGTCAAAATCCACTTTCCAACCATCTTTAGACGAATCAGGGACGCGGGGGGCCGGCCGGCCGAACCGCCCCGCCCGCTCTGACGCCCCCTGCGCCTTTCCGTCCTGCGCTTGCGACGAATCAGAAGCGGACGAGCTCGCATTTTTAGATGCGAGCTCAAAGCCGACCAAATCGGCTCCGTCAAATTCCCATTCTTCCGGCCAACCAGGGAACTCGTTGATGACCTTCTGGAACGCCGATTTGTCGGCTTTGCCGCCGTGACGCTCTACGGCCTCGACCCAATCCGTGAAATCCTTGACATGCTCACCCGCCACGTCAGGCATGAAAAACTTGCGGATCGGCCCATCATAGCCGTCCGCCCTCAAAAGCGCCTCGACCTTGCATGCGTGTTTCTGGCCAACCGCAAACGGCTCATCCGCCCCGGTCTTGCGATTCTTCTTTGTAAGCGGATCCTTATCCGCGACAATCGCCACCGCCCGGCAACCCTTGAAATACTTGCCCCATCCCTCTTCCCACTTCCCTGCGCCACCGGGATTGCAGGTCGCAACGCAGCCCAATGCACGCTCGACCGAAAGCACATCCTTCTCGCCCTCGACGATGACGACGCTCTTGCCGGCCTTTGCCGCCGCAATCACCTTCGGCAGCCGGAACGGCACGCGTTGAACACCGGCCTTACTCAATCCCCAACTCCAGCCATACTTACTCGATGGATCTGGATGCAGCTGCACAAACGTTTTCTTGCCGTTCGCCTTGACCCTGCGCTCTACCCTAAAGACGACGGCCCCTGATTCATCCTGGTAGTCATAAGACGCCACCAACCGCCCATAATCACGCTTGGCCGGTGCCGGCTTAATCGACAGCTTGCTATTATCGGCAACCGGCTTGACAATATCATCCACGCTGACCGCCGGCGGCGCTTTGGCCTTACCCTTCGCCGCACCCTTGCGCACACCAAGGGCCTTGCGCTCGGCCTTGCCGCCATCCCCCTTCTCGGATCGTCTGCCTTTAGGCCGCTTGCCCTCCGGCATCAGATCGCACATCTTGAGCCCCATCGCCGCCACAACCGCCTCGGTCGTACACCCGGCATAACATTTGACCAAGATGCGCCCATCGCTACCGACGGCAACGCCCAAAGACGGATTGGAATCATCATGCGCCGGACATCTGGCAACCCATTTGCCCTCGCCGGTCGATTCCACGCCCTCAAGGCGGCCCAAGAAATCATCAATGCTCATTCAATCACCCAATCGCCTGAAGCACGTTCGCCGCCATCGCCACATCAGCTACGCTCGCGGCGCTCACGTTGAACAATCCATCAGGCGTTTGTACTTGACAGAACTCACGCCCCTCGATGACATCCACCTCTGGAGTATAGAAGTCACCACCAAGCCGGTTGAAAATGACCGTATGCCCCTCACCACGCCCCAGACACATCATCACACGCTTTTGCTCGCCCGGTATCGTCGGCGTTGCGAAATACGCACTACCCTTCTCAAAGCCCCATCTAATCATGCCGCAGCTCCTTCCTTGAAACGCCCTGCACCCAACGCCCGCACGCTCTCAATCGTGACGCGCCCAGGTGCCGCCTTGACCAACTTGCCCTCTCGGACATACTTCTCAATGGTCTTGACCGAATTTGCCGACGTGAAACTCAACGCGGCCGCCGCATCGGCGTATGTCATCGCAATCGGCCCAATCGGTTCCTCCCGCCCGTCCACAACGCGCTCGATCGCCGCAACCTGACTGGCGCTCAAGCCGAATCGCGGAATCTGGCAGAACGCCAGGAATATCGGTTTATCCTCGACCGTCATACTCCACCCTTTCCTGCATCCGTCGGCAAGCCTTCGAAGACAACCGAATCACAAAAACCTAAACGTCCAACGCTAGAAAACGTATCGCGATCTGATGTCTCAATGATAAGGTCTGTCGAAAGCCGTCTCTCATACCGTAGCAACAACCAATTTCTTAATGCCGACGCTCTGCCAAAAACATCACGCACAACAACAACTCCGTCATTAGACCGCAACGCGTTTTCCAATTCAAATCCTGACGCCTTGCCCCTCCACAAAACATTACACCATGGATTTGTAATTCCAAGCACCATCCTGATTGTCATTGACATCCGCGTTTTTCCACACCCCCTCGGTCCAAACAACACTAATGGCCTACATCCACCACGACACAACGCTCGTCTTGATACGAACTGTATCAGGACGCCATACGCATCAAAATCATTCCCGAACCGCATCTTGCCCATGAGCTGAAGAAGCGGGCGTAAAACTCCACGCGTGTTATTCACACTGCAGCCCCTTCCTTGTTCGCGTCACATCCTCATTCAGCGGCTCCGTCCGATGTAGGCTCCCCACGCCGCTCAAGCCCCGGCAATACCGGCTCATATCGGCCATCAAGCCCCGGCAATACCGGCTCATATCGGCCATCAAGCACATCCTTGAGAATGCGCGCGGCCTCGCGGCTCATCACACGATCACATTCAATGGCACGCTTGTTTAGCCGATCAATGTAATCCTCCGGTATCGGCACCTGAATATACCTCTCTTGAATCTCCATGTCACTCACCCTCCACCATCTGCCACACGGCAATCACGCTCGCATTGACAAAGCCCTTGCGGTCGAACTCCGCAAGCGCATCACGCACCCTGCGCGCAATCACAACGCACTCGCCACGGCTTGCCACGCCGCCAATCGTCTGGCAAAATCTGACTTTCCACTTCTTCATAAAAGGATCCCTTCTCTCCTATGAGTATTGCTCTTAAAAGGCCCGGCCGGAACGCCACACCACATGCCGCCCGGCCGGGCCGCCCTTATAAGTGCCCGGCACGCGTAAAGCAGGCGCATAAAGCCCACGCACGCCAGGCATGAAATCGGACTTAATCGCATTCATCAATTCTCTCCCGTCACTCGGCAATCTGCACAAGATTGTCATTGACGCACTCCCACAAGATACCGCACACGCGAAACCTTATGTAATGCCAATCGGTGGCATTGTAGATTGGTGGCCTCGGAATATACGCGCCGCTCTTCTTGGTCGATCCTGCACCAACATATACATTGAGCTCGGCATGTTCCTCGACCAACACCTTGCTTGCGTCAAATCCGAACAACCGACACACCATTGCACAAGCATCCTTTAATGTCAGCTGATTGGTGCCGGCGGCATCGCGCAACTTAACATAATCGACTTGCGGCATCGCCGTGTCAATCGAAAACGCATTTTCAATCTTACTCACTTGAACTGTCTGCATTTTGAACTTCTCCATTTCTGTTTTTTGAGGCGGCAATCATGCCGCCCGGCCGGGCCGCCCTTATAAGTGCCCGGCACGACAGGCATGAAATCGGAAGCTATCGTATTCATCAATTCTCCTTTCAGGTGGGGTACACCCGTTGGCGTAAAAATTCTTTTCTCGCTGCCGTCGCTCTTTTTAATCTCTTTTCACCGGATTCGCGGTGGGGTACACCCGGTCCGAAAAAAAACTCGCATAGCTCAAGAGCCACGGACGCCTTGCTCTTGTCACGTTCAAGCGACAGTTCTTCAAGCCTATCACTCGTTTCCTTGTCAACCATTTCGATGTTCATCTTTTCTCCTTTTGTGTACTCAGATCATAAAGACGAATCGCCTCTTTGATCAAATCAGAAACACTCAAACCTTTTGCGTCAGCAAGCTCACGCAAGCGGTCGCCTTGGGCATCTTCAACCCAAAGCCCAATTTTGCGCTTTCCCTTCTTTCTCTGATTCGGCATCCTCCATCACCCCCTCTGGCGCAACATCAACACACGGCCAATGATGGTGTGCGCTGAAGATCGCGAGCCGAAACGACATCAAGAAAATGCCGCCCCGTCTGTCTGTAATGCTCATGGTCTGCACGCACCTCCATCAGGGCGCGAAGCGACTGCGCACGGCCAACGGTGCATCCCCGCTCGGCCATGATCGTTTTGACTGCCGGTATCCTCGGCCTCTTGATTGACTTTACCATATCAACCTCCTATATCAAGCTTTGAATGCGATCCCGTCCGGATAAGGTAGAGGTTCAACTCCGCCTCGCTCTTGCTATACACCAAAAGCCAATCCGGTTCAATATGGCATTCACGACATCCCTTCCAATCACCGGTAAGCGCATGGTCGCGATTGCGCGGCGGCAAGGCAACATCGGCGGCAAGCAGCCGCACAACAAGCTCAAGTTTCTCCATGTCAAGACCGCTCTTGCGTGCGGCCTTGCAATCGCGCTTGTACTGCGTTGCCTTTACGATGTTGTATTTCAAAGTCGTTGCCATGTCTTTTCACCTTTCCGTTTTCCATGTCGCCTATTGGTCTCAAAAGAAAACAGCGCGTATTATATCAGGTGGGGCACACCATGTCAACAGAAAAAATAATATTTTTTCACACCCTCGTATTATGCCATATTATCAAATGGTATAATACACACCAATGAAAAAACTCATTGGACTTGTTTTCATTGCGGCGGCAATCGTGATACCATTTGCCGCCAATAGTGCTTTTGACCACATCGGCAAGAATGCCTTGATATCATCTGCCATCTGTCTCGCCATCGGATTAATCCTACTCAAGTTGAAATCACGCAAGACCGGCAAAAACTCAAGAGCGCCGCTCTACAACTCGCTATCCGACTTTGCGGACGCAGCCGAATCCGGTGACGCATCCACCGATCCAACAATCAAGGCGATATTCAAAGACCTCTATTCGGACCTTAACGACCTATCCGACATGATTGCCAATGGCGAGACCGAAGATGCTGACGAATCGATATCAGATATCCAATACAACCTTGAACGCATCATCTATCCAAACGGCCCAACTGAAAAACAAGCTCTCGCCCTAAACAAACGCAACAGCAAGCCGCGCAAGCAGCCGTCAAAACCATGACATCTTTTTGACATCTTTCGTTATGGTAATATGCCCCTTTTAATGGAAACACACGGAAATGAAACGCCCTAAAAACGCCCATTTCAACGCCCTCCATCACCCCTCACGCGCATTCTGAATCTGCTTGTTAAGGTTCGAATCCTTATGAGGCAACCATTCGCAAGCCGCGCATCTGTGCGGCCTTTTTTTGCCTCAAATACTCCGACAGCTCCCCATAACCCCTGCAAAGCGGTGGAGACACCTGCGGACGCGACAAGCGCGTCCGGGGTTCAGGATTGCCTATTCGGATAAGGCATCGACGATCTTGAAGAGTGACGATATCTTCTGGTCCGGCGTATGCCCATGCAATCGTTCCACAAAGGACGGGTCGCGGCTGCCTTGAAGATAGAATATCGCCTTGACACCCTTCACGTCCAACCGCGCCACGCGCTTTGCCGCACACCTCATCCGGAATTCCGCAAGGCGCACAAGCCGCACCGCGGCAGGAGGCAGCCTTCCATACCTGTCGGCAAGCTCCCGCCTCAACCGCGCAACATCCCTTACGGAGGCGACTTCCGCAAGGCGGCGATGGAAATCCATCCTCTGCGCCTCTTCCTCCACATAGTCGTACGGGAGCGACGCGCCGGAATCCGGATCGGCAGTGCCGGGCGAGAAGTCTATGAAATCGAGGTTGACGGAAACGTCTATGACATCAGGCACAGCCTCGCCGCGCATCTTCGCTATCGTGCGGCGAAGGAGCTGGCAATACAGCGAAAAGCCTATTGCCGCTATATGCCCGGACTGTTCGCTGCCAAGCAGATTGCCGGCCCCGCGCAGCTCCAGATCGCGAAGGGACAGGTTGTACCCGCTGCCGTTGCCCGAGTGCTTGCGCAGGGCATCAAGGCGCTCCCTGGCCTCGGAATCTATCAGGCCTTCGGACGGCAGGAGAAAGTAGGCGTATCCCTGACGAGCCCCCCGCCCAACGCGTCCGCGCAACTGGTAAAGTTCCGCGATCCCAAAGCAGTCGGCCCGATCTACGATTATTGTGTTTGCACGGGTGATGTCCAGGCCCGACTCCACGATGGTGGTGCATATGAGCACATCGGTACGTCCTTCCGAAAAACTGCGCATCTTGTCCGCAAGCACCGAGGTGGGCATCTGCCCGTGGGCAACATCCACCCTTGCATCGGGAAACAGTGATCTGATCCGCCGTTCCGCCCTCGATATGGTGATCACCCTGTTGTGCAGATAGTACACCTGCCCGCCACGCGCAAGTTCCCTGGAGATGGCGGACTTCACGGTCGCATCGGAATCGCGCACTATCTTCGTCTCTGTGGCGACGCGCTCACGTGGAGGCGTCTTCAGTACGGACATGTCCCTTGCGCCGGTCATCGACAGATACAGCGTGCGCGGTATGGGAGTCGCGCTCATGGTAAGCACGTCCGCAGTCGCCCGCAGCCGCTTGAGGTATTCCTTGTGCCGTACGCCGAACCGCTGCTCCTCATCCACGATTATGAGACCAAGGTCATGGAACTGAATCTTCGATGACAGTAGCGCATGCGTGCCTATGACTATGTCGGCGGCACCGCTCGCAAGACGGGCGCGAGCACCCCTTTTCTCGTCTTCGGACTGGAATCGGCTCATCGCCTCTATGCGAACCGGCGTCCCCTCGAATCTCGCAAGGAACGTCTCGTAATGCTGCTGGGCGAGGACTGTCGTTGGAGCAAGCAGGGCGGTCTGCTTTCCGTTCATGGCGGCGATGAACGCGGCCCTCATCGCGACCTCGGTCTTCCCGTATCCGGCATCGCCGCAAATAAGGCGGTCCATAGGCTTTCGCGAGGCGAGGTCGCGCTTGACATCCTCAATGGCCTTCTTCTGGTCGGGGGTTTCCTCGTATGGGAATGCAGACTCGAACGCACTTATGCCATCCGCCTCGACATCATACGAGAACCCAGGCACGACGGCACGGCGGGCCTGCGTCTCCAGGAGTGCGGCGGCAAGGTCGGCGACAGCCTTTTGCGCATCGGCCTTTTCGCGGATCCATCGGCGCCCGTCAAGGCGGTGCAGCTTCACCTTCTCGCCTTTTACGCCAACATAGCGGGAAAGGAGATGCGCATGGGCGACCGGGACGTGGAGCTTCGCCCCGTCGGCGTACTCTATCGTGAACACCTCGCTGCGGGTTCCGCCTACCTCGACCTCCGTTGACCCGAGGAAGCGCCCTATCCCGTAATCGAGATGCACCACCAGTTCGCCCGGCTCTATATCCATCGCCGCTGAGATCCGTCCGCCTGAATGCGATGCGGATTTCGCCCTCGCTCCAGCCGCCGAAAGCCGCCCGCGAACCCCCGGCACCCTGTCGCTCTTGGCCACAACGACAAGCCCTTCGCATGAGAACCCGCCGCTCAGCCTGTCATCCTCAACGACAAGCGCCCCCTTGCGCCTCTCTGCCGCCAGATATCCCTTAAGCGCCTCACGCACACGCTCAACGAGCATCGCATCCGTGACGCGCTGCTCCGCGAATCCAGGAAGCGGCGACGACACGAACGGGCACGTCGGAACGTTCTGTGGTGCCGGATCGCCGACAAACACCATCCTGAATCCGCTGGACCGGATGACTTCCGCCTCGCCCGGATAGGAATTGTGGTCTATCGCAAGCACCGCCCCATTCGCAGGTAGGAGCGAAAGCAATGGCATCCGATCGTTTTCCGCACTCTCCACGCCACCTCCATCGTCCACTCCATCGACTGGGACGGATACCGGTGCGATCTTCGCGGAATCGACCTTGCTGACGGACATCTGCGTGCCTGGATCGAAACTGCGGATGCTCTCTATCTCGTCGCCGAAGAATTCCGCCCGTATTGGCTTCTCGGAATCCGGACTCCATACGTCGAGCACGCCACCCCGCACTGAAAACTCGCCGGGGGAAGAGACCTCCACCGTTCGCTCGTAGCCGATCGCGAGCAGCCTCTTCTGGATTGACGCGAACGAGGGGACGTGCGCATTGGCCACTGGCTTCAGACTGAGCGAAATGTCCAATTCCGCCCTGCGGACTGCCTCCGAGGACGCCACGGCCCCGGCCAAAGCCACCACCGGCGAAACTATCACGAGAGGATACGGGCGCATCATGTAGGCGCCAAGAACGGCCGACACCTTGAGCCGCGCAGCGGTGGAGCATTTGTCGTCCTCCATGTCAGGGGGGAACTCCAGGACACGCACTCCCGCTTCGTCCGCTATCGCCTCTATGTCCGCAAACAGCGTATCGGCCTCTGGAAGCCCTGCCGTAACCGCAAGCACAACGCCACGGTCGCGAGCGGCCAGCGCCACCGCCGCAAACGCCGCCGCGCTTCCGGTGAAAGACTGGTAGGCGACAGCGGGCGCCCCGTCCGGAACGCCCGCGTTGAAAGCCTTCGCGAATATGTCGCACCTTTCGGACACGGCGCCACACCTGCCTCGGGTTTTATGTCCGTGCGCCTACGCCAAGCCGCTCGCCGTTATACCGTTTCTCGCGGATTGGACGCCACCACCACTCATTGTCGAGATACCATTGCACGGTCTTCCGGATTCCCGTGTCGAAAGTCTCCTTAGGCGACCATCCGAGGTCTCTCGTCAGCTTAGTCGGATCTATCGCATAGCGGCGGTCATGGCCAGGCCGATCCGCAACGTGCGTTATGAGTTCTTCATATTTCCCGGAACTGCGGGGACGAAGTCCGTCCAAAGTGGAACACACCATCTTGACTACCTCGATGTTGGTGCGCTCGTTGTGTCCGCCAACGTTGTACGTTTCGCCGGGAACGCCCTTTTCATTCACGAGCAGAAGCGCCGACACATGGTCATCCACATGAAGCCAATCACGCACGTTCGCGCCGTTCCCATAAACCGGAATGGGCCTGCCTTCGAGACAATTCAGTATCGTGAGCGGAATCAGCTTCTCGGGGAAATGGTATGGCCCGTAATTGTTCGAGCAGTTGGTTATGAGCGTAGGCAATCCGTAGGTGTCGTGCCATGCGCGAACAAGATGGTCTGATGCCGCCTTGGACGCCGAGTACGGGGAATGCGGGTCATACGGGGTGGACTCGGTGAAGAACCCGGTCTCTCCGAGCGAACCATACACCTCGTCGGTCGATATGTGCTGGAAGCGGAAGCCGCCCCTGGAGGCAAACGATTCGCCGCCGGATGCCGGAGCGTCAGGCAGACGCCTCCAATACGCAAGCGCAACCTGAAGAAGTGTCGCCGTGCCAGTCACATTCGTGCGGATGAACTCGCCGGGGCCGTCAATCGACCTGTCCACATGCGATTCCGCCGCAAGATGGAACACCGTGTCAGGCTGGAACACATCGAACGCCGCAGTCATGGCATCCGTGTCGCATATGTCGGCCTGGAGGAACTGGCATCGCGGCAGACTGAAATTGCCCGTGGGGCCAATCTCGTCACACATGGCATCAGGGGCCGCCCATGGCTGTACGCCGACTTCCTTCAGGGACTCAAGGCTGCCCGCATATGTGAGCTTGTCTATCACAAGCACCGTCGCATCAGTGTCGCGCACAAGACACCTCACGAGCGCAGACCCGATGAAGCCGGCGCCGCCCGTTACAATGCAACGCTTCGAATACCGCATGGGCTATTCCTCGTCCGTAACCGTCTTGGACGCCTCCGCCGAGACGGCGGCCGCCTTAGCCTCCGGCTTGTAGCCGTAGCTGTACCCGCCATAGCCATAACTGTAATGTCCGTGCATCGAGAATGCGCCGTCCATCTGGTTGGTCTCCACATCGTTCACGATCACGCCAAGGACCGTCGCGCCCGCCTCCGCAAGGTTCCGCACTGCAGACTGGATCGGGCGGAAGTGGGTGCGATCCGGGCAGCACACGACCATCACGCCATCCACCATGGACGCAAGCGTCACAACATCGCCCACGATGCCGAACGGAGGCGAGTCGATGATTACGCGGTCGTAATTCTCACGTGCCCATGCAAAGAATTCCGAGACTATGCTAGACCCCATGATCGATGCCGGATCAACCCCTTCTGGCTTGAGCGATGCGATCACATCGAGGTCCTCGATGCCAGACCTGTTAACGAGTTCGGAGAAGTTGCATTTGCCGCCCCGCTGCAAGGTGTGCGAAAACGAGTGTCCAACGTCAAGATCCGTCAGTCCAAACACCTTGGCGAGACGCGGGCGGCGCAAGTCGAAATCGACCAGCAGCGTTTTGCGGTGCGCCTGCGCATTGGATATCGCGAGGGAACAGCTTGTGATGGATTTTCCTTCGGCCGGCTGGGTCGACATCACAAGCAACACCTTGTTCATTTCGGCGTATCTCGGAGAATCCAGCAGGTTGCGGAGCCCGGCGACAGCCTCGGCGAACTGGGAGTACTTGTTCTCGGCGACAAACTTCGCGACATCTTCGCGCTTCTTGCGCCGCACATGCGGCAACACGGCCAAAACCTTCAGGGACAGGCGGGTCTCTATGTCGGATATGGAGATGACGGTATCCTCAAGGTGATCCAACACCAGCACGAACAGGAACCCAAGGGCGAGGGAGCCAATGATTCCGGCGGCGAAGATCACAATGGGGTTGGGAAGCACAGGCTTGGACGGGACGCCCGCGATGCGGCCTACCCGGACTATCTCGTTATTCGCCTCGGCGGCGATCCTCGCGGTGTTCTCGTCCTGCTGGAGCTGCTTCAGGAGAAGCGACGATATCTCCTTCTCGCTCTCGATCTGGGCGAGGCCCGATTCCGCCGAGATTATCTTCTGGTCTATCTCCGCGAGCGTGGCGGTGAGCCTGTCGCGGCTTTTCCTCTGCACCGCAAGCTGGTTGCGGAACGACGCCAGGTTGCCGTGCGCCGTGGCGAGGGCGCGCGAGACGGACTCCGTGAACTGCTGCTTGAGTATGTCGAGATTCTTCTGCTTGATGCGCACATCGGGATGGCTGGTCGTAAAGGACGTAAGCAGGGAATTGAGCTCCAGCCTGCATTTCTGGAGATCCGTGTATGCCTGGCCGATTTCCGAAGAACGCGGAACCGCCGACGGAAGGGCCCCGAAGTCCTCCGGGGTTTCCTGCGCCGCCTCAAGCACCTTTTCCCACTCGGTCGCGCTTGTCACCTCCGACTCAAGCTCGAGCACATCGGCAGTGACCTTCTGGAGCGACTGCTGCACGATCTCGCGCTCGCTCTTCAGGTTGTCCACCTTGTGCGTCTTGCGGAAGTTGAGCAGCGCCTCCGACACCCTCTCGTCAACGCTCCGCTGCTTCTTCACCTGGTCGCTGATCTGGGCCACGGCCTTGTCGCAGCGAAGCCTGTTCTCCTCGTCCGTGAAGCTCTCGATCGCCTCCGCATAGGAATTCGCCAGATCGGCGGCAAGCTGGGCCGATCCAGACCGAACCGCAATCGTGATGAGCCTTGAACGGCGCACAAGCTCCAGCTCCGACTCGGCGAGTGTTTCCAGGAGTTCCTCGTCGGAAACGGTGGATGCGGGATGGCTTGCCCGATACTGCTGCATTATCTTCGTTATCAGCTTTTCGGAGCGCCAATCGGAGAGCCGCGTGTTGAAGACCTCTTCGTAGGTATTGCCGTAGTCTATCTCCGTGATCTGCCCGAGGGCGCCAGGAGCCGATGTCTTGGGGCTGCGCATCTGCATCGTAAACTCGGACTTCGCCTCGTATATGGTCGGGGAGATGCGGTAGACCGCAAATGAGGCCACCAGGCCCACGAGAAGAAACACAAGGACGGTAATCCACCTTTGCGATATGACGCGCAGCACACGTGCCGGCGTTATCGTCCCGACAAGCGAATTGGGATCCTGTGATGGATCGTCGTAGCCGGCCGCAGGTCGCCCATAATTTCCGCTGCCGTAATAGTACGGAGCATTGCCGGAAACGCCATAGTAGATGGGCGATTTCTTCGCCGATCCCGAATATATCGGCTTCCCGCCGTACTTAAGGTTGTCTGATGCCATCTGTCATCCCCTATTATCGTCTTTATCGACCGCTGTGCGCCTACGTCTCGGAAAGGAAGCCGCCGACAGCGACATGGCCACGGTAACGCATACGAACAGCGGCGCAAGCGGGCCCCCAACGGAGAACCATGCGTCCACGGCGGCAAGCGCAAGCACAACCGGACCGATCCAAACTACAGTAGGCATATCCAGCATAACGGTTCTACCTTCATCCAGCCCCCCATGCCACTTGATCGCCCCTATCAGACGCGCCCCCCAGAACCAGAGCAGGAAACCTATCCACAAGGCCCACATCAAGGCTCCGACTATCCCTCGCTCCGCAATGAGCGTAAAGTAGAGGTTCGAACCGTCCTTCGGCTCCGGCGGCAGAACCATCCACTCCTCGTCGACCACGTTAAACGGGGTCTGCAGAGGGAATCCCCCTATGCCAACTCCCGACCAGGGTTCGGTTAGCCACATGGACTTCGATATGCGGCGCAACGCCGCATTTCTGTCCGCAAGCGCGACGGGAAACGACTTCTCAATGGAAAGCCCCTCGCCCTTTGAGCGCTGTATGTCCTTGTTCGGCAAAACCATCACGGCGAACGTGGCGATGACCACGCCAAAGAAGAACATCGCTAAAGCCCTTGCCATCGCGGCTGTGGATGTTCTCTGGTTCGCAAACGCAAAGGAAACCACGGCCACAAGCAGCGCAACGCCAAGATAGGACAAGGAGAGGATGGCTGGCAGAAACACGTATGTTCCCACGATGTTGCCTGCGACAGACCAGGCAAACACGAGTCGGGCCTTGGTCAGACCACGTTCCTCGGCCTCTACGCCGCACGCGATCGCGACAAGCAGGAACAGCGCGTACAACGTGCCTGGAAACGATTCTGCGCCAAATGACGCCGTCGCAGCCGCTCCAAACGGCTCCATCCCCAACCCGGCGCAAATGGCAGCCGCCATGCCGCCTACGGCCGTTATCGCAGAAGAGAATACGCCGAACCAAACCCTTGCGTTTCTGCCGAGCGAATGTTTCACGCCGATGACGACGACGGACATCACTACAACCGCCGCGAAAGGAAGGAACGCAGCATCGCCGGCAGAGGCGGGCAGTAGCGGCAGAAGCGGCCCGCGGACGGCCCACACGGACGCCTCTGCGTCAAATGCGAGCTTAAGCCCGGAATTGAGCCACCGAACCCAGCAGAACAGCACGGCAAAGGAAAGAAACCACGCAAACGGATCCCGCAGGATTCCGTTCAACACACGCCGCCTCGCAATCGAGACGGTCTCTCCAGAAAAGACGGATGGTTCCATGACGATCCAAAGCGCGGCATACAAGGATAGCCAAAGCGATATGCACCCAAGCAAGTGCGCTGAAACAAATTGCGACATCGCCACCGGCAAGCCGGCGGCGATCGCTAAATGGGTCGCTAACCCATATTTTGACACACTCTGATTGAGCATACCCTATCAGTAGTGGAATCTCAACCCAACCGTGCCGCGGAAGCGATTGTAATTCCAGTCGTCGTTATCGTCATCGCTCCAGCGCTCATCCCATACGATGTTCGCGAACACGCTCATCCAGCGGTTGAGGAGATAATCAGCTCCAAGACGGGCGGACAGCCACGTCTCGTCATAGTCCTCGCGACTGGTGTAGTAGTCATCGGAGAACGCATTGTCCTCGTAGCGCCAAGAGAGGTCTGCCGTAAGCCTCAACCGGTCCCCAAGCGTGAGATACGAGACACCCGTGCCCAGCGTGTAGACCTTCAAGGCCTGGCCAGCATACCGCTCGGAAGGCTGATAGAAGCTTGAACCCAACACGGAAAGCTGCACCTGACGATGAATGCGCCAGTTTCCGGTGAGCGAATACGTCCAGCCGCAGTCGGTTGTACCCGAATCGCCATATTCAAACCAGGAAGCTCCCATCAACGCACGGTAGGTGATAAGCTCCGTCATGTGGGACCCCAAGCCTGCCTGTATGGAATAGGAGTTGGAGTGGTTGTCGTACTTCCTGCTCAACGGATACCCGTGGCTGAGGGTCTGCTGCGTGTAGCGTGAATATCCGGCCGAAACGAGCAGATCAGTCCACTTGGTGGCGGCATACCCGATCTGGGCGCCGGCGGAATACTGCGACCAGCCATAGAGCGGAATGTAATGCCCCGTGTCGTTCTTGTAGTCGAGCATCGTGTACTGGCCCATCACGTTAGCGTGCCAACGCTCGGTGAAGCGGCGCTCAAGCACGCCTGACACGTCAATGCTCTCGCGGTCACGCCAAATGCCGCGCCCGGTATTGGAAGTCAAGTCGTCGGACTGGTTGTAGTAGCCATAGCGCTCCGACAGCATGAGCGACCACCCCTTCTCGTTCTTCGCGGAGGAGGAATAGCTGAATGAGAGGTTTTCGCCGAAGCTATTCTCGCCCATATCCTTGTTGTAGTCGCAATAGTAGCGGTAGCGGTACCACACGCCGCCCGTCAACGCCCACTTCTCGCCATGCCATTCGAAATCGGCGCCAGGCGTGACCGCAAAGATCGAATCGTCAGTGGCATGGCGGGTCGTATCGATGTTCGAGTCGTACGTGTAGTCAAGCGAGACGTACGGCCTTATCGTTAGGTGGTTGTTGAAAAAGCGAAGACCAGTCGGCCGCGTATCCTTCTGGGGAGACGTGACACCCTGCTGGGCCACAACCGATCCCACGGAAACCAACGTGGCCAACAATGCGGTAGATTTTATGCTCATGATGCTAACCCTCCACGGTGACATTGACTACAGACCCTGCATCCAATACGGACCCGGCTCGGTATGCTTGGTATGCTCACGATTCTTGCCCTTGTAGTACGGGCTGCGCCAATCCTGGACGCGGTCGCGTGGTATGCTGCTGAGGCTGCCGTTCCTCATTGGATCGGCCGCATCGGCGGCATCGCTTCCAAACACAGGGAATCTTGGCGTCTCAAACACGGGCTTCCCTCGCTGCAGATCCCCAAGCATTGAATCGATGATCTGCATCTGCGCGATTTCGAGCACTACGTTGTGGCTCGGCTCCTCGCCCGCCTGTGCGCTCGCGAGCATCGGATCGTAGGTGGCCGCGCCGTCGCGGCCAAGGGCGGACGGGAACCACGACCCATTCGCGGCCTCGCGGGACTCCTGCGGCAAAGAGGCGACAACGACATCTGTGGCCGCCGCTTCGGCGGATTCGCCTGCCGCGCGGATGAACATCAGGCCCGCGAATCCGGCACGGACTGCGCCGGACTCGGCGGATGCGGTACGCCGCACTATGGTCTGCATCGTCGCGGCGACGATGTTCGTGTATTCCGCGTCGGTCATCGTCGCAGGACGGGAGAACTCGCTCTTCGCAAACTCCTCGTTTATGATCGTAAGCGATTCGGGCGGGACTGTGGCATAGACCTCCGCAAGCACTGCGGCACGGTCGGCCGCGCCGGCCGCCGCTACCGCCGCCCGGTTGGCCGCGAGGAACTTCGCCGCCTTGGCCTCGGCACTCCCCGGCATCTTCGAGATCGCGGCGTTGACCTCCGCGAGAAAGGCCGCCTTGTCCGCAGACGAAAGCTGGGCCATCGTACCCTTCAGCACGGCAGAGTCAAGGGCGCACTCCCCAATCTTTGCACGCCATTCGCTACGCGGCATTTCGGCGAAAAGGGCCGTTGCCCCCAACGCCGCCACCGCCACCATCAATGTTCTTTTCATGTTGCGCATCTCCTTTCAGGAATATCCACAATCAATACCAACTCATTGGAACCCATACGACATCACCGGCCTGGAGCAGCACATCCTTGTCGGGACGGCCCTCCTTGCCGATTTCGACCAAATCCACGATAGTCTTCGTACGCTTGCCATCCTTGTCGCAATGCGTGACCCTTATGCCTGCCTTGTCGGCAAGTGGCGTAGCCCCGCCGGCAAGCTGAAGGGCCCTCGTCACGCGCAAGTCCATGGTGGCCGGGACATCCACGGGGCCGGGCCTCTGGACTTCCCCCAGCACAGTCACCGTTCCCCACGGCGAAACCATTCCGCCGCCAGGCTGATATATGAATGTCGCCGTCACATGGGGATCGAGGAAATACTCCTTGTACGCCACCGCTATCTTCTGCTGAAGCCCTACAAGCGTAAGCCCATCGCACTTTATCTGCCCGACAAGCTCCATCGTTATGTAGCCATCGGCATCCACGAAATACTGCTTGGCCTCGCGGCCGGACAGACCGGCCGCAGTGACCGAGATCAGCAGGGCAACGCCAGGGCGAACCTTGGGGCCATCGAAATACGTGGCGAGCATCTCGGCATCCACGCCCTTATCGCCCTGCGCATCGCCCGAAAGCGCGGAAAGCAGTCCCGAGCAGCCGCCAAAGGCCAATGTCACGGCCAAAACCGCTATATGTAGAAACACTCTCCTCATAAATCACCCCGAATAGTACCACATTGAACGGCCAAAATCAATCATTATCTTCGGCGACAATGCGTCTCTTCACGGCGGAAACGACAGCCCCTACGGCCTCGCCTTCGGGGATCCTGCCCTTCAGCATGCCATCCTCGTAGAGAAGGAAGAAGCGGTCGCCTCCACACAGGGCGATATCGGCGCCCTTGGCCTCTCCCGGGCCGTTCACTACGCACCCCATGACCGCCACACGAGGAAATGCGATATGCCGCCCCATCGACGCGCCGATTCTGGCAAGGGCTGCCTCCACAGCCTCGGCCACGCCCCGCACATCGCATTTTGTGCGTCCGCAGGTCGGACAGCTCGTAACCGAAGGTCCCGGTTCCCGCAGCCGCAGAGCCCTTAGCAGCTCCATCCCTACCGCCACCTCCCTTTCCGGCGCATCGGTGAGCGAGACCCTTATTGTATCGCCTATGCCCTCCGACAGCAGTATCCCCATGGCCACCGAGGAATGCACTGTGCCGCGAAGGAACGTACCCGCCTCGGTAAGCCCGAGATGGAGCGGAAGGTCGGTACGTTCGGACAGTTCCCGGTAGGCGGCCAGGGTGGATGCCACGTCCGAGGCCTTGACTGAGACGACGATGTCGCGGAATCCCTCGTCCTCAAGGAGCTTCACGTGCTTGAGGGCCGATGACACCAGCGTCTCCCCCGCCTCAAGGCTGCCGCCGTTGACCCCTATGCGGATCGGAACTCCCCTTTCCTTCGCCGCGCGCGCGACAGCCCGCACGCGATCCCGTCCGCCGATGTTTCCCGGATTGAGGCGCAGCGCGTGCGTTCCGGCCTCTATCGCGGCAAGGGCGCAACGGTAGTCGAAATGTATGTCGGCGACAATGGGAACCGGACTCTGCCTGGCCACCTGACGGAGAACGTCTGCGGCGGCGACGTCCGGAACCGTCAGCCGCACTATGTCCGCGCCGGACTCGGCACATGATCGCAGATGCCCCATGATCGCCGCCGCGTCGTGCGGGTCGTCGCACAGCATGGTCTGCACACTCACAGGCGCTCCACCGCCGATCGGCACGTTGCCGACCTTGACCATCCTCGTGTGTTCCCTACTGCAACGAGCCATGTTGGACTACCTTTCGATGGGGAGCCTTACGGTGAATCGGGCGCCGCTCCCAGATGCCCGGCCGCTGCAGGCGACCGTTCCGCCATATGACGTGACTATCGCGTTCACAAGCGCAAGACCGAGGCCGTTGCCCGGCTTCGTGCGGGTGCCGTCCACGCGGTAGAAGCGGTCGAATATCTTCCGCCGATCCGCCTCCGGAACGCCCGGCCCCGTATCCGAAACGCAAAGCTCGACATCGCCATCGATCTTTTCGAGGCTCACGGAGATGGAGCCTCCGTCTGGCGTGAACTTGATGGCGTTGTCGAACAGGTTCTGGATAACCTGGCACAGACGCACCGAGTGTCCGCTGACGGGCGGGATCCTTTCGACGTCAATGGTGAGATGGAGATCGTGTTCCTCCAGCATCGGATGGTACAGTTCGGCGACGGAGCGCACTGTCTCCGCAAGGTCTACGGATTCCACCGGCGTACCGTCCAGCCCCCTTTCCATCTTCGCGATGTCGAGCATCGTGTTCAGGAGATGGAGCAGGCCCTGCGTCTCCATGCCGACCGTGGCGGCCAGGTCTTCGGCCTTTCCGCTGCCGGAGGCCACGAGTTCGGCGGCGGCGGAAAGGCGGGTGAGCGGGGTGCGGAGATCGTGCGCTATGTCGTCCGTCAGCTGCCGCAGCGCCCGCAGGGCATCGGCGTACTGGCGATCCACCCCCCGGTCGAACGCGGCGTTCACGGCGATCATCGCCAGCAGGAGCGCGGCGAGGAGGAGGATGCACAACCCCTCCATGGGATGCTCCCACAGGTGCCTGTGGCAGGCATAGAACGCCGCAAGGGCCAGCCCCACCGCCAGCACGAAGGTCGCCAACCCAGTCACCAGGTGAAAGACGCGGTGCTTTCGGCGAAGGCGATCCTCCGGGCGTTCGTCACTGCCTTTACACGAGCACATATCCGAAGCCCCTTATCGTCTTGAGGATCGCGTGTTCCGGATCTATCTTCTCGCGCAAACGGCTTATGCGGGTCTCCACTACATTTGTCGCGGGATCGAACGAATAGTGCCACACGCTCTCCATTATGGTCGCCTTGGTGACTACCCGCCCGCGATTGCGCATAAGGTATTCCAGAAGCTGGTACTCGAGCGGCTGGAGCTGCACCTTCACCCCTCCGCGAGTCACGCGGTGGGTCACCAGGTTCATCTCCAGGTCTCCCGCCTTCAGGACAGTCTCGGAAGTACGGTTGAGCCTCCGCATCACGGTCTGCACCCTTGCGATAAGCTCCGCGACAGAGAACGGCTTGCCGAGATAGTCGTCGGCCCCGGCCTCAAGCCCAATTATCTTCTCCTCGGCGCTGGACCGGGCGCTCAGTATGACCACCGGCATGGTGATGCCGGCCCCGCGCCATTCGCGCACGATGTCCACGCCGTTCATCGAAGGCAGCATCACGTCCACAACCGCCGCGTCATACCTGGAGGCGATCCCCTTCTCGTACCCGATGCGTCCATCCGTCTCATGGACGACCGCGTTGCCAATGTGCCTGAACGCCGCCGAGATGAATCCCGCCGTCCTTACGTCATCCTCTATGAGAAGTATTTTCATGGAGCGTCGCCCCGCTACTTCTGGTGCTGCATGTCGCACAGCTTGCGGTAGACGCCGTCTGCGGCATAGAGCGCATCGTGCGTGCCGCGCTCGACGATCTCGCCGTCCCTCATCACCAGGATCATGTCGGCGTCGCGGATCGTGGAGAGGCGGTGCGCGATGGCGAACACGGTGCGGTTCTTCATCAGGTTGGACAGTGCGTCCTGCACCAGCCTCTCCGTCACTGTGTCCAAAGCGCTCGTCGCCTCGTCGAGGATGAGAATCGGCGGATTGCGGAGTATCGCCCTCGCTATGGAAATGCGCTGGCGCTCGCCGCCCGAAAGGGCAAAGCCCTTCTCGCCGACAATGCGTCCATACCCTTCCGGCTGGGACACGATGAAGTCGTGGGCATTCGCCATCCTCGCCGCGGCGACCACCTGCTCATGGGTCGCGCCCGGAGTGCCGTAGCGTATATTCTCCTCGATCGTGTCGTTGAACAGCAGAGCTTCCTGCGTAACCGCCCCGACAAGGCGATGGAGGTCTGCCGTACGCATGTCGCGAAGATCGGCGCCATCCATCGTGATGCGTCCGCAACGCGGGTCGTAGAAGCGAGCGAGCAGACCGGAAAGCGTCGATTTCCCGGAGCCGGTCGATCCGACAACCGCCACCATTTGGCCTCGCGGCAAATCGAACGTAACGTCTTTCACCGCATCCCTGTCCGCGGTATCATAGCGGAACGACACGCCTTCGAAGGAGACCTTGTCTGTGAACTCGGCCTTGGGGGCGGCATCCTGCCGCTCCGGCAGCTCCATGTGCAGATCCAGCACAGAGAAGATTCGGGCGAGCGCGGCCATCGTCGTCTCAAGCTGGATCTGCAGCTTCGACAGCTGCTTCACGGGCTTGTATATGATCAGCAGGGGCGCAAGCATGGGCACCACATCGGAAATCTTCACGCCAGTGGCGAAGCACCATACGAGGAACGCACATATGAGAAGTATCCCCACTGTCTCTACGCTAGGCCCGACCATGAGACCAACGCGCAGTCCCTTCATCGTGGACTTCAGCAGATATCTGTTCGTGGCGGCGTAGCGCTCGTTCTCGAACTGCTCGGTGTTGTAGCTCTTCACGACCTTGATGCAAGTAAGCACCTCGTGAATCTTCGCGCCGATCATAGAATTGCGCTCCATCGTCCTCTTGGCCCACTTCTTTATCGCCCTCCCGAGCATGTGGACCGGGAACACGAACATCGGGAACCCGATGCATATGAGCAGAAGAGTAGGCAGCATGTCGTTGGCTATTGCATACCACACGATGTATCCGACCGCCACGAGTATCTCGAACGGCGCAAGGGCTACTTCTGTCAGAATCGTGGTGAGGATCACCTGTATCTGCTGCGGGTCTGCCGAGATGCGCGTCATGATCTGCCCGACGTCCACCCGGCCGAAGAACTGCATGCCCTGCCGCTGGACATGCTCCAGCATCTCCTGCCTGAGGTCCGCCACGGCATGTGCGCCAGACCAGCTCAGGCAGTAGTTGTTGAGGTACATCATCCCAAGACGGAGCGCGGCGATCGCCGGCACGACCACTACGGCGATCAGCAGCAGCGCGCCCGCCATCCCCCCCTGCTCGGTCTGCAGGCGGATGCCGACCTTTGCCGCCATCTGCTCCACCTGCGGATACCAGCCGGGCAGTTTCGCCTTCTTCTCCATCTGCCTGTCGAACGAGTTGCGTCCGTGCGATTCCGCCTTGGGCCTCGCGGCGGCATCCGGCGTGGCGACCTCTTCGGCAATCGTTGCGGAGGCCCGTGCGGGATGCGCTTCGCCATCGTGCGACTCTACGTGCTGCAACGTAGGCCGCACTATCTGGAAGAGCGGCAGCATCGTGCCTGCCGTGCACATGCCGGCGAGTATGCCCACGAACAGCCGGAACTTGTACCTTTTCGCGTATTTCCATACGCGCCCGTACGCCTCGCGCCGCGTATACTCCCGGTCGAAGAACTCTTTCCTGTATGATACCCTGGCTCCCATAAGCTACTTCACCCCTGCCGCAAGCAGTTTCTTCAAGTCCTGCACTCGATCCTTGGAGGCGACAAGCACCGCGTCCTTCGTTGTCACCACCACGAGATCCTTCACCCCCAGCGCGGCGACCTTCGCACCCTCCGCGACGGCAACGGTGCCTTCGCAGTCCAGGAACGTCACGTCTCCCAACACCGCATTCCCTGACCCCATCTGCCTCAGGTGCCGTCCGGCCGAAGTCCAGGTCCCCACATCGTCCCACCCAAAGTCTCCGGACGTGACAAGCACGTTCCTGGCCTTCTCCATCACGGCATAGTCGAATGAGATCTTCGGCAGCCGCCCGTAATCCTTGGGCGAAATGCCGACAAGCTGCGGCGCATGTGCCGCCAGTGCGCCCTTCAGCGTGGACACCTTCCACACGAACATCCCTGCATTCCACACGTACTTGCCGCTCCTGACGTACCTCTTCGCCGTGGCGAGATCCGGCTTTTCCACAAAGCGTTCCGCCCGGCATACGCCATCGCCGCAAGGCCTGCCGACCCTGATGTATCCGAAGCCTGTCGCCGGATATGCGGGCTTCACTCCCATGGTCACGATGTCTTCCGACTTCGCGGCCGCGTCTGCGGAGACAGAAAGCACCCTGCGGAACGCACCGACATCCCCCATCAGTTGGTCTGCGGTGAGAACCGCAACGACCGCATCCTCTCCGCCCATCCTCTCGACCGCAGTGCAGGCCGTCGCCACGGCCGCCGCAGTGTCCCGGCGGCACGGCTCGAGCAGGATGTTGCTCTTTGGTATCTCCGGCAACTCCCTGTACGTAGCCCTCGCAAGCGACTTGGCGGTGACTATCAGTATGCGCTCCGGCGGAACGAGTCCCTTGAGGCGATCGACGCTCTGCCGCAGCAAAGACTTCCCGCCAAAGACGGTGAGGAACTGCTTGGGATGCTCCGGCGTGGACAGCGGCCAGAAGCGCTCGCCGCTTCCGCCGGAGAGTATGGCCGCATAGAATCCCCGCTTCCTCATGCCGCATCCCCTACGCAAGAGCAGCGGCCAACGCCGCTATCTGCGCGCGCGACCCGTCGTCCAATGCGCTCTTCACCGTAACGACCGGTTCGGCGAACGCAATGCCCTGGGACTTTGCGAACATTCCCCTTATGACCTTCGCCGCATTCGGGGCCCATGTGCCGTTCTCAACGATTCCTACGGTGCGGTTGCGGTAGCCGCGCTCCGTAAGGTGCTCCACGAACGTGCGCATGAACGGAAACACGTCCATGTTGTACGTCGTCGTCGCAAGCACAAGCTTGCCGTAGCGGAATGCGTCCTCGACCGCCTCCGGCATGTCGTCCCTCGCGAGATCCGAGATGGCGACCTTCGGGCATCCGCGCCGAAGAAGCTCGTCCTTCAGGAGGAGCGCCGCCTCCTTCGTGTGCCCGTACACGCTCGTGTATGCGATGCATACGCCTTCGCTTTCCACGCCGTACGAGCTCCAGATGCCATACTGCTTCACGGCGTGGGCTATCGCCTCGCCCTTCAGCACCGGGCCGTGCAGCGGGCAGATCGCCTGTATGTCGAGGCCGGACGCCTTCTTGAGAAGGGCCTGGGTCTGCGCGCCATACTTCCCAACGATGCCGATGTAGTAGCGACGCGCCTCGCAATCCCAGCCTTCGGGATCGACGACGTCGTTCGCGCCGAACTTGCCGAACCCGTCAGCGGAGAAGAGAACCTTGTCCGCCGCGTCGTACGAGACCATCACCTCCGGCCAATGCACCATCGGCGCGGCTACGAACGCAAGCCTGTGCCGCCCTAGCTCCAGCGCGTCCCCTTCCTTCACGACAAGGCGCTTCGGGGCTATCGCTTCGCCAAAGAACTGCTCCATGAACCTGAACGCCTGCGCGGAGGCCACAACCGTCGTGCCGCTCCACTTCTCCAGAGCCATGGCTATGCATGCGGAATGGTCCGGCTCCATGTGGTGTATCACGAGATAGTCGGGGGATTTGCCGCCAGACGCCGACTCGACGTTCTTCAGCCATTCGCCGCCAAAGCGGGAATCGACGGTGTCCATCACCGCCGTCTTCGCGTCATTGATGAAGTAGCTGTTGTACGCCATGCCGCGCGGCACGGTGTACTGCCCCTCGAAAAGGTCGATCTCGTGGTCGTTCACTCCAACGTAGACAATGTCATCTGATATTTCCATGCCTCTGCACCTCATAATATATGCCAAATCAAAACCCGCATATTATAGCATAGTGGGCACGACGCTTCCCAACACGTCTCCATGCCACCCTTATCCCGGATTTTCCGGGATAAATTATCCCGGACGAGCGTTTGAG
>SAMEA104315424__coassemble_367_pt1 | contig 59644 bp, 58 predicted proteins | sample SAMEA104315424__metabat2_low_PE_034 | metagenome-assembled genome bin SAMEA104315424 (sample SAMEA104315424) | gut metagenome | biome: Monkey gut; feature: monkey-associated habitat; material: faeces | place: China | collected 2013 | reverse complement strand
CAAAACGCTTAGCCGGATGGGCTGCTTCAGTCCGCACATTCGACTAACCCATTACCCCATCCCCATACTTAGCCTTGCTCTTACCGCCCTGTTTCTCTACAATCTCACGTCCGACATTCCAATATGCGTCAACCATTGCCGCATTCGCCGTAACATACACAGTTGCGCGCGCCTTGGCGATAATTGAGCGCACATTGCCATATAATTCGCTATCAACTGAATCCACGGCTTCAATCGATACATTTTTCAGGTGCTTCTTTTCATCATAATCTTCCTATTCTATTTCAATCGCACCACCATACCATCTGAATAACGGGTGTATGTCGCAATCGCATGACCATGATTTTCCAGCAAGGTCCGCTCCGCCTCGAAGACCCTGTTCTCGCCGCTTGGCGCCGACGAACCGTAGTAGTTATGGATAAGAAGGATTTTCATGTAACGCCATCGTCTCTTCAATAGCCAGACGTTCGCGCCGCAACTCCAACTGCAATTCTTCGACCGTGGGTAGATCAAGGTGATACTTGACGGCAAACAGATTGCGTTCGTGCTTGTTCAATTGCAATGCCTTGCACGGACAACATACTCTCAAACCCGAAACTTCACGGCATCCATGAGTGGAACTTCTTTGAAATGCTTTTCGTTCCCGCTCAATAGTGTTTCACCCGTTTCGCAAGACGTCGCAAATATCAATGCGTCACAAACACCCAAGTCGCTCTTGAGAGCCGTTTCCTCCATAATAGTCATAGCACGGGTCGAAATGTTTTCATTCGTCGACATGGTCACGAAACCAAGCTGTGACAGAAATTTCTTCATCTCCCGCATCTCATGCTTGTTGCGAACCCCTTGCAGAAGCTCCATATATGTTATGGAAGATATGCACCGTGATTGCGCCTCGTCTATCGCCGACAAAGCCTTCACGTTGCCACGAAAGGCCCGGATCATGACATCCGTATCAAACAACATCAGAATGACCTCTTCATGCGAAGATTGCGAACATAGCCTGTAGGATCGGACATCTCTTCACGATCAGCCCACATACCCGCAGCAGCAAAATCTTGCGCCTTAGGCCTTTCTTGTTTGTATTCTTCCCATGCGACAACAATTGCCCATGGGCGACCATGCGAACGCACCAGTACACGCTCACGCCGCGAAACCGCTGCCTGGATATCGCTCATGCGTGTACGAAAGTCTACCATTGTCGCTTCCTTAAGATCCCTCCAAACAAAGTGATCAGTTTGATTACACACATTATACCATACATTCAGTCCAAAACCATCTCACCCGCACTCATTTGGCCAGAACATACAGACACGCAGCCCCAAAAGACATACAAGCAAGACTGCAATCGTATCTGCGATGTTATCTGCGAATCAGAAATCCCCAGATCTTGAAAAGATATTTCAAATAGATAAGCGCGAGCGAACTCCAATATCCGTTCGCCCGCAAGGCGCGGAGATCCTGCCGGTTGATGGCGACGTTGCTCCGGAACCCGCCCGTGGACAGGCCGCCCATCCGCATGACGTGTGTGCAGATCGGCAGGTAGCGCGTCCGGATGCGATGCGTGACGAAGAGGCGCAGCATCAGCTCGAAGTCCGCACAGATTGGATAGTCGAGCGAATAGAGCCCGTATTTCTCGAAGCACGCACGGCGCACGAACGTGCTCGGATGCGCCGGGAACGTCGCGAAACGGAACATCCAGCGACGAAAGAAGCGGCCTGTGCAATAGCGCCGCGTCGGCTGACGGCGGATCTCGTCCTCCGTCCTCCCGCCGACGACGAACCGGACATCGGCATACGTGGCATCGACCTCGGCACAAAACGCCTGCGCGACTTTCGCCAACGTGTCGTCCTCGGCCAGGACGTCATCCGAATGGACGAGCCCGACGACATCGCCCGTCGCCAGCCGGATGCCCTTGTTGATCGCATCGTAAAGCCCCCAGTCCCTTTCGGACACCCACCTGACCGTGAAGCTTCCGGAGGTCGCCCCTTCGCGCCGTCCCGCCTCGGCGCGGCGCACGTCCTCCGCATAGCGGCGGACGACATCAACCGTGCCATCCGTCGATCCGCCATCGACGATGACGTGTTCAAGGTCGAATCCGTCCCGTCTCTGCCGCGCGACGGACGCCAGCGCCGCGCGGATCGTCTCCACGCGGTTCCAAACGGCCGTGACAATCGAGATCTTCATCGTTCAGATCCCTTCGCCGCTCGGCGCACCGTACCCCCAGCGCCGTGTGCAGCGTCCTCAAGGAACAGCCCGAGCGCCCTCTTCAGCAGCTCCACGCGCTGCGCGTCCGCGCCGTCGCGATAGCCCTCGAGATAGGCGAGGCGCGTGCGGCCGTGCGCATCCGTGCGCGGTTCATTCTTCCACGCCGGAGCACCGTCCGTCGTGATGACGGGCTTGCCGCGCTCCAACGCCTCAGCCACGACGCGGCCAAAATTTTCTGAGAGCGTCGGCAGACAGAGCAAATCACACCATGCCCACTCTGCCTCTTTTTCAGCCCCAAACACCTTCGACGCTATATGAAGTTCAACCATCGGATTCTCATTTTTTCCTAAAACCGAGAATCCTCGGTTGATCGCCGCCACTGCCCGCTGCAGATACCGAACCCCCTTTAGCGGATCTGTCGCACGACCGAGAAAAAGGACATGAAGAGGGCGATCGGCTATGGCAGACTCGGGAGTATTCTGATTTTGTGGCATTAGTCGAAAGAACCGCCTTAGGTCTGTAAGTTCCACCTTATCGGCACCACGGGGATGATAAGACTTGATCCATTCTGCCTCTGCAAGGCAACTTGCCTGCAAAACGTCAGCGCGATCCAGCATGGCGTGTTCAAATGGGGCGGCAACAAGCTTCTTGAGTCGCTTGACGAAACCAGAACGTCGCCGAAGCGGATCGTAATTGCCTGCTGGGCGAACAATCACCCTCGCGCCAGCCCTTTTGGCTATTTTCGCCGCCCTCCAAAGGACTGGCAGCCATGTGCCATGGATGTGCAAGACATCAAACGTCCCTGCCGCAAGAACGTCTGCTATCTGTTTGGTCAAACGCGAATTGTGCCCTTGCGCAAGCTCTTCGGCCACGAACTGACGCGCCGTATTGGCCATGCCGTTCGATTCTTCAAGCCCCACACAAAAATGGATAATCTTCACAAAGATACCCTTTCATATGGACTTCAGCCATTCAACCAATCGTTCTGACTGTCGTACCCACGTCTTCCGCTCTTCGAACCAAAGCCTCTGTCTTACCACATGTCGCATGCGTTCTTCAGGCGAAAGAGCCATGATCTCGTCTATTTTTCTCGACAGACCCTCTGCATTGTTTCCATCTGGCACATACAGGACTTCTCGATAGTCAGGTGAGAACGACTCCATCCAAGTACTTATGACCGGGTTTCCCCATGAGAGGTAGTGCGGTATCTTGCTTGGAAAGTTGAGGATGTTGTCCCCGATTTTCGGATCACGCACACTGATAAACGCATCTGCTTTTGCACACAGTGAATTCATCTCGCATTCCGTCAAGAATCCTTTGACTTCAACACGAGGGTCATTTCCAAGCTCGGCAAGACGTTTCGTTTTGTCACACTTACCGCAAATCGCCAATCGCACATCATCCCGCTTGCAGACTTTCAGAAGTTCCTGCATGACGCGCAAACCTCGCCAATAATCCAAGGCACCCGTATGTACAATCGTAAAAGGCTTCAGACTATCGGCTCTCCTTGACTGCGTCCCCTTCCACCGATCAGCACCACCATCAAGGTGTAAGAGCGGAATCTTCTTGTCTGGATAGTTGCAATATGCCCAATAGGAAAGGAATACGACTCCATCGGCGTAGCGGTTCCCCTTAAGAAGCCAAGACCAATCATCCTTTCGCGGATCGTCGCCGTCCAAAATTATCGGCACACATTTTACGCCAAACTTCCTTGCCTCATGCATAGCCGCCACATTGAACGGATGCAGTGAATTGTAGCAAAGGATTACATCCGGTTTCCATGTTCTACAGAGTGCGCGTACCTTACGTGAATAAGCCCATACAAGCCACCTGTCCCGGACACCCCACATATTGCAATACGCGATTCGCTCGCACGGGAACCAGTCGAGAAACCATTTCCTGTCATTATCCTGCCAAAAGACATCCCCCCTGGGCCATCGCTGCTCCGTGCAATGGCCAATCACCCTGATCTCCCCCGAAACAGCCTCAAGTCCTCGGAGTAATCCACGGCTCCACGAGGCGGCCGCCTGATTTGTCGACCGTTTCTCCAATAGGGCCTGATCGCTGAAAAACGGTCCGCACCACAATATCTTCATTGAGGTCTTCATTTCATATAGCAAGCCTTCCCTGTATGAGCCTTGTCCTATAGGGCAATCCGATGAGTATCGGCAACACCCATATCCAATGTGGCGCAAAAACCCATGGCTCGGACATCCCCCACCCTATAACAACATGGATAATGAGATCAACTGCAAAATACGAGAAAAAGAGTACTACTGTCGACCCTGCACCTATCCGAACAGATTTGCATATGCCCCAGACAGCAAGGGGATATACCAATAAACTTTGCCACACGCCAACAGGACGGATGAAAAAACCATGAAGTTCTTCAATGAAATTCCGCTCGTCTGGAATCCATGCAAGTGTAGCGGCGATTCCTCTTGACACTCCGCGCCCTGTCACCAGCGTCCTCAGATAAAAGAATGCGACACCCACGGCAACTGCCAAGGCTAATCCCGTAGAAATGCAAATGAGCCTCCTTCGGTCTGCCATTCGCAAATGGGTGACCATATAGGCCACGACTGGCTTTACGCCATTCGTTAGCGTAACCGCCGTATTGACCGCGGCAAAGGCCAAGACGCCCAGAGGAAACGCAAGTACGCCCCAACGCCTTGCGACTGCGGCCTCATTGAGAAGCCAATAAGCGCTGCCGACAAGTGCAAGTTGCGCAATTGGGAAGCTTTCGGGGATGCCTGCCATCAGCCAAGTTGTCGGAAACATCAACCATACGGCAAGCCCCAACAATCCAGACATTCTCCAGATAAGCCACGCCGTCAACAACGCCACCACAGGCATTACAACGAGATACGCCTGCATCCAAAGATGCTGAAGCACGACAAGCGGCGAGCAGACAAGGCCAAGGCATGGATGCCGAAAGCCAAAATAGCCAATCCACCGCCAGTCACTGATCTGCCCTACAAAAGTCTGATAATCCCAACCCCAAACCTCATATAGGCCATTGCCTTGCACCCAGCGGCGAAGTAAAACGGCAGAAAACACGAATGCCACATAAAGGGCTATCCACGGCAAGTGCATCACCATTCGTGATTTTTTATCCATTTTTCAGCTCCTGCGTTATCTTCATAACCCGCGCACACCACTTCTCACAGGAGTATTCCTCAATTGCATTTGGGTCCCTTTCGCAACGTCTTACAACCTCCTTTACGCCGCAAGCGTTCGAGCAGATGACCTTGCACCCAGACGCCAAAGCCTCCAATGCCACCATTCCCCAGGGCTCCCAGTTGCTCGGTAACACCAGTGTATGCGCTCGCCCATAAACCAAAGGCAAATCATCAGGCTGAACAAAGCCATGCACACGGATCCCTTCAACCTCCTTCAATCGCCACGCCTCCGGCCCCTTGCCGTAGACATCAAGGGGCCAATCTCCTCCAGACGCCCGATAACGTCCATACCAGCGAACCAATCCCTTAATGTTCTTTGCCTCAACCAAACGTCCTACAAATAAAAATCCCGTACGGATTACATCCTTCCGAGGAACGGATCTAAACCGCACCACATCAATGCAATTCCGTCCAGTATAGATCCTATTGTGTGGGAAGCCCAATCTTCGCGCGTATCTGGCCGCATCTGTCCCTGGGACAAATGCGGCGGAAAATCTTTTCAATCTTGGCCTTAACGCAAACATGGCAATAATTTTGCGCAAGCGCCATTCCCACGGCATATCGAAATCCAACACCATTGGGATGTCCGCAAGTTCCTTCGCGTGGGCAACATATGGCGGCAACCGCCTTGACCATCCGCAAATGAATACAACAGCTGGACGGAATGCCGCTATCTCGTCCACGACGGACTGCCGTTCCACATCCGACACTGTCTCCGTAAAGTACAACTTAACGTCCAAGCCTTCCAACATCTTGGCTCGATCAAATGCCGTATCGCCATGGTTCCGTTCTTCTACCCAAATTTTGACCGCAACATCTTTCTGCCGAGCCAAACATTTCCAGCAATCGGTCATGTAACTTGTGATGCCCGTATAAACGATCCCGATCTTCATTTGCGCAAAAACCTATATCCCCAATAGCCTATCCACTCATGAAGATAAACCGAATTGCGCCCAAACACTTCAGGATTCGGAATCAACTCCTTCATACTGAAATCCTGGGCGGGTGCGCACTCAAAGTCACATGCCATTGGGATTGCATCTATCTCCGGCGCATACTTCTCAAACATCAGCATCGTACGTTTCATGTGCCATGCAGAAGTGACGACAAGAACCTTCAAGGGTCTATCTACAGCCCTTGGAATCCCCGCATTTTTTGTGCAATTGGTCCTTTCCAACAAAATCTGCCGCACAAGCTTTGCATTCTGTTCCGTGTTCATTGCCTTGTTCTCGACGACGATTGCCTCTTCGGGCACACCAAGATCAAGCATAAACACCCTGTCCGCATTCGCAACGCCAGTTCCGCTCGGCACTATGATTGGAGCCTTTTTTGCCTTCCATAGCTCAGCCGACACATACGCCCGATCTGCGCTCGAATTCAGAAACGCATGATCGAACATGTTGGTGTTTCCGCCGACTCCCCCGCCCATATCCGCAATCGCATCACAGACAGGAACAGATGCTATCGAAGGATACCCTCCCCCTGAAAGATATTCTTTCTCCAACTGTAATCCAACAATGCGTGTAAAAGCGGGAGAAGACCACATCCAAAACCATGCAAACCCAAGACAAAGTGCCGTCGTGCGAAACCTACGCACCAACATGGCGACCAATAGGATCATCAATCCCACCATAGCCGGATTAATGGCGAACCAAATAATTTTATTCAGCGCATACATATCGCATCTTACGCAACTATCCTTTAGCTGTGAATTATACCAAACTGCCGCGCATAGCAGATAGCCGCCCGATCTCACGATCGACAACCCAGCGATACCAAAGCCCCTGCCAGAAGTTCCACATCCAGCCCGCGTAACCATCGAGGAAGCCGAACTTGAGGAAATAGCGGATGGAAAAGTAGATGAATGCGCGCAGATAGCGTGGCATACGGTAATACGCCTCTTTCGCTGGCTTGAAGCGCAATTCACCCCGCGCAAACGCAAGGGCATCCTGCGCCTCGCGCCTGGCATAGCCGCGATGCTTCTCGCGCCACCAGGCCATCGCGTTCAGATTGTCATCCGCAAACTCACCTTTCAGCCGATAATCCCGGCCCTCACTCGTGACAATGTGTTCATCCATCGCCCGATCTTGGCAGCGCCCGATGCCGCGCTTGAAGAACCGAACCATTGGGATATGTGCCGTTCCGCCGAAACGGATCTTGTGTCCGCAGAAAACGCGAGAGAGAGAGAGAGAGAGAGAGGTCACGTCCGGCGGCAAGCCGCCGTCCGCGACCAATCGTTTGACCTCTTCACACGTTTCGGGGTAAAGATACTCGTCCGCATCCAGCCGCAGAATCCATGTTGTTTTGATTGACAGGTGATCGAGCGCCCAGTTGAACTGCTGGGCATAAAGCCCCGGCCATGCGTGGTAGACGACCGTCGCGCCCATCGCGGCGGCGATCTTGTCGCTCCCGTCCGTCGAGAAGCAGTCCACGACAAAGATTTGCCGAGGCGCAAGCGGCGTAAGCTTCTCCAGACACCGCTTGATGTGGAGTCTCTCGTTTTTCTGAAGGATAATTACAGCGAGATCCGTTTTTCTTACTCCTGATGCGCTGTCGAGCATCAGGGCGACCCTTCTCGCGGCAGTTTCAATAGAAAACATTTCTGAACTTGCCACAAACCTTGGACACGTCCGGTTGACAACCCCCACGTAATATGATATCTTATGCGCCAAGTAGGACACTGGATTCTGAAGTGGCGCGGTTTCGCCGCGAGGTGTACGTTCAGAATCAGTGTCCTTATTTATTTCTACGGCCTCAATTGCATACAATTTATTTCTTTCGCGCTCCGCCCTTAACGTGATGGCTGCAATCATCAGCTCATTTGCAAAGCAAAACGGGGAGAACACTCGCAAGATGACAGGCTTTGGCGCATCATCACGAATAGCCTTCTTGTCATAATGCCGTATGCCGACCGTTCCTCGGGCAAACAAGACACCGACATTTTTAGCCGCAAACTTATGAGCCTCTTCACATTCGCCGAATGACATGTGCTTGGCCAATTCATTGGCGTTCCGACGGCTGGCAATCATTGCCGTTATGCCCAACACGGGATTCTCGTACACAACCATTTGTACAAGCCGCAATTTCGCCTCTACCCCTGAAAACGTATCACCCGGCACAAGATCCACAAACCCCTCGCCGTTCGCCGCCGCGCTCCCCCGCCCGTACTTATCCCGCACTCGCTTTTTCATGACTATTAATTATGACCTCATTGCCATTGACCTCGTGATTTTGATAATTAAATCTTTTGTAGAATTCTACATAATGCAAGCATGATATCAAAACTTGTGTCACTACGTCAATTCAACGACCAATGCTATTTTTCACACAGTGTGATGAATAAAACAACTTTTTTAACGTAACTTAGGACAGAAAACAAGGATGATAGGAACGACATTTGGACAAAAAGCAAGGTTGTCTGAAGCCCGTAACCTACCTGCAGTACTTCATTTCAGAATTCTCTTTTTTATCATCCGTGCCGGATTGCCGCCGACAACCGTCCACGGCTCGACATCCTTCGTGACGACCGCACCGGCACCGACAACCGCTCCCTTTCCGATCGTTATACCTGGAAGTACCGTCGCACCTGTCGCTATCCAAACATTGTCGCAAATCGTTATTGGCTTTGTGACAAGGTCAAAATGCGGCGAACAAACATCGTGCGTACCTGTCAGCAGACGAACATCCTCACCTATGCAGCAATTTTTACCGATAGTGATCTTGTCTATGCAATATATCCACACAGTTTCGCCAATTGAAGACTGCTCTCCAATTGAGAAGTTCCATGGATAATCTACACGCGCCGTACGGGCGACTGAACAATTCCTTGCGACTCTGCTCCCACGCCCTTGATACAATGAAGAAAAGGCACGGAGACATGCAACACGCCACTTTCGCGCAAACCAGGGCGAAAGCCGAAAGGCAACAACCCGAGCGAACTCCCAAATTCTCTGAACGGTTTTCTCTCGACGTGGACGCTGATTTGTCTGTACGGGACAGTATTTCATCATTCTATATCCAATTTGCATTGCGGTTTGTCTACGATTCTCTTTACAGGGGTCTCCTTCAATAAACGATTATATTCACGGATCATTTTCCCGGCGATCTCCTGCCAATCAAATTCACGCAGCACGAACTTCCGCCCCCGTTCACCCATCCTCTTCAATTCATTTTTGTCCAAGGAAGACATCTCCCTCAAGGCGTTTTCTAAATGGCTTGCGCCCACATCAACCCACCAACCACACTCGTTGTCTACAAGCCCCTTCCAAGGGGCGCGTTTCGTCGTCAGAACCGGCAGTCCCGCATACAGCGCTTCAGCAATCACAATCCCGAAGTTTTCGGCATATGTTGGAAGGACAAAGGCATCCGCCCTTCGGTAGGCTTTCCACTTGTCCGAATCAGACATTGAACCCGTAAAAGCGAATGCGTCATTGAGGCCTAATTTATCGACCAGAGATTTCACTTGAGTCTCATACCGTTTGTCCTCATCGTTCCCGATCGTATAGACCAACTCGCAAATCCAATTTTTTGGACGCACATTACCCCATGCTCCAACAAGATCAAGTACGCCTTTCTTGCGGTTCATGCGCGACAGGAATAGAGCACGAAACCTATTTGCCGCTTTCTCGGCAGGTGGCAAGAACGAAGGGAGATTGACTCCATTTGGAGACTGTATCACCGTCTGGCGACAACCCTGTGCCCGCACATACTCCGTTTCGGCGTCTGAAGTAGTATGAATGGCAATCGCCTTTTGCAAATCCCGCCTCTGGTAAAGCCACAACGCCAATCGTTTCTTCCATTTTTTCTGATTGAGACACCAGGCATCCAAAGACCCCCTTGGCGCAATTACGTAGGAGATGCCACGCTTGCGGCAAATGGATGTATCTATATGGCATGTCAAATCCCAGATTCCATGAAGATGGACGATATCAGGTTGCCATTCGTCTAAAACAGCGCAAAAATCGCCGTGTGCATTTTTTAGCCCGAATCCCCTTCCCTTGAACAACCTACATGCGCCAAGACACACCCTTCGGCTTCCCGTCTCTTCATGAACGAATAAGGCGGTTTCTGCGCCAGCCTCCGCCAAAGCCTTGCACAACCCTGGCACTGAACGCGACGGTCCCCCTGATTCCGGATTCAGCCCGCCGATGACATGTAAAACCCTCATTTAACCTCCTCTTCTCATTACCATCCAATCCAGCAGTTGGCAGCATTGAACATTAAGGATTCATACACCCTCCATTGTCTGCACAATCTTATCCGCCGCAACTTTCGCATTCCACTCTCCTATCCCACACTTTGGCAACTCGCCTTTCCACTCCGTCTCCAAAAGTCTTGCAAGCGACTTACAATCTCCTGCATGGAAGAGTCTCTCCTTTGGCAAGATCGTAGCAGTTGCCCCCGCCTCAAATGTACCCAATACGCGCATTCCTTCCTCAAGGGCCTCGCTGACGACGGCCCCCCAGCCCTCATAGCCGTTAGAGGGCAACACATATACATCGTGTGTGCGCATGAGTTCGCGCACCTTCGCTATCGGCACGGTATGCCGGAAGTCCAAGGCATCAGGACATCGAGCAAAAAGACGACACCCCATCTTCTCCAGCCGCGCTCGTTCCGGACCATCGCCGATAACCGTGAGTGCCAGCGGAAATTTTTCCAGACAAGCAGATGCCGCCTGGAAAAGGGTGTCAACCCTTTTCAGGGCAAGCAGACGACCGACCCACAAGATGCGCAAGGCTCGTCCATGCGTGTTGGAGTCTGCTTTCCTGCACACGGGTGCCTCCGACGGCGAGACGAAATACCCCCAAATCCGCATCCAGGGACAACCCGCAATCTCCCCATTAGGTGTAGGCGCGAACGCCACATTTGGAGCGCGAAACAGGCATCTCCAATCGCCAGAAAACAACCCTACAAGCCGCGCCATGTCCCGTGCCGCCCAGATGCCCATAGGCAGATAAACGACCTTGCCCGACTTTATCAGCCGAACAAACCGCCACGCCATCCGGAAATACCCAGGATGTAAAAGGCGCAGAAACCCAATCCATGGCTTGAACCAACGTTCCGACACATACCAGCAGATAAGGCCCTTTCGCCCACGGCGCTCAAAAAGCCCAATATCGCGCAAGCCTGACAGCAAGACATCGCATGATTCCAGCCAATCATTGCAGAGTGCAGGCGCATCATGTTCGTAGACGATCCAATCCTCGTGCGCAAGTCCCCATCCCAATCCCTTTCTCTCCATCGTCTGCGGAGTTGTAAAGACATACCGATAGTTGGTAGCCCCGAACCGCCTCACAAGCTCTTTTGCAAGTGGGATCTGGTGAGGTGATATGGAATTCGTATGAAAAACAAACTTCATGGTCAAGCCAATCCACACAATGGACAAATGCCTTGCATGATGCGAACTTTCTTTCGGCTGTCCCCTACGATACGCGCCGGATTTCCTACCGCAACAGAATATGGAGGAATGGACTTTGCGACTACCGCACCCGCCCCTACAACCGAACCACGTCCTATGGTAACGCCTTTTAGGATGATCACACGGGCGCCTATGAACACATCGTCTTCTATTACGACCGGGGCTGTAAGTCCGCCGCCGCCACAGCGCCTCTCATCCGGATCAATCGGATGCGCATCGCCATCTGTTATCAATGCACCGGAACCTATCAGCACATGATCGCCAATGACGATGCTCTTGCCCGCCGAGATCGTGCAGCCGCTCACCCCGACATCATCCCCGATGGCAATCGTTGCGCCGTGGCTAACGGTGCGAATGCATACCCGCTGAAAGATGCCGAAAGAATTGCGGGACATCTTGCTCACAGCGACAAACCGCCGTCCGATCCTGATCGCGCTTCCGCGTCCGCCAACACGCACCCAAGGCAACCCGTAAAAGCGCCAAGACGGATCGCAACGCAACCTATGGCAAAGACAGTACAGCAGGTTGCGCGGCACTTGAATCAAGCCCAAGGCTCGTAAGGTGAAATGTTTGATTCGTTCAAGCATCATGTCTGAAGCCCCCACGGCATATGCTGAGGATATGGATACCCAGGAAATGAACGGTGCGCATTCCACTGCAAGCGGTTTGTCGCCTCGAATGTTGCGAAACACACAATCAGCAGAACGACAACGCCATCAAATGTCACGGGATTGACGACAGAGCTGAAAAAGAATATTCCCATGTACAATGTCGACAGGACAATCCAGCGTCTCGCCTCGCACGCGATCAAGATTGCCTTGAGAAATCTCGACATTGTGACCATGAAAAACAGCCAAACGCAAAATCCGACGATGCCATAAGCGCCGAGAATATCCATGAAATACGAATGCCCTCCCAACTCAATTTGCCGCCCGCTTCCACTGGGGCCATATACCCCCATAAGTGGATATCGCCTGAACGCATTGAGCGACTTAAGCTGCAGCTGGGCCCGCTCATAGGCATAAGAACGCCTATCCCCTGAAGTCGAATCAGCCAACGCAACAAGTCGTTCCTTGATAGATCCAGATTCCATAAGCCCTGCCAGTCCACGCAAAGGCTCCGATGCAAACGAGAACACTTGCGGAACGGTAGCCATCAAGAAAAACGTGACGACCAGCATTCCAGACAGGAACATGACCATTCGGCGGCTTTTGCAAATGCGCCATACGGCAAAAATCACGACCGCAAAAGCAATAATTCCCATCGGAGTACCCAAGCCACCTCCATTTACGCACAGGAAACCCGCAACGAGCGGAATGGCAATAAACAATTTCGTCTTCGTTTCACGCGACAGCCCAATGGAGAACAAGGCAACCGAAAATATCCATGCACAGACGTACATGAAGCTATATCCACCCAACCCAAGGCCGAAGATATTTTCAGCCAGCTCAAGCTCCTGAGAGGAAAAGGTCCCCGTCGCCGCTCCTTTGTCGAGGGTAGCAAAGCCACGCGCACCTTCAAGGCCTTCAACATGCAGGCCGCGCAATGCGGAAAGGGCCGCCAGCAGAAGCGCAACCGCCATCACAACGAGCAAGAAGCGCAACTCGCGCCACTTGCGAAAAACAACAGAGTAGTAGGCAACAATAATGAATACTGTCTGCATGGTAATCGTCGCGACGCTGTAGTATGGTGGCAGATCCTGCTTGCCGACAATGGCGAACACAAAGGGAAGTCCAAGCTGCACCGTCACAAACCCCAAAATCGCAGCCACAAATTTTTTGCCGACCCCCCACTGAGCACTCAAAAGCAACTTTGACAACTTCGGCAATAGCCAAGGCAAGCAGAACGAAAACGCAACGATACCGCGCATGCGGAACTGTAGCCATGGCAATAGTGCGTAAAACAATGGAACAACCAGAAACCAGTACGACTTATCGATCCTGAAAAGTCCTTTGAACATATTTACCTACCCAATACTTTCGTGTAATCTTCCCAATTGCCGATATCGCACCAGCTGCCGTCAGTGATCGGGAAGCATCCAACGAGCCCGTTTCGCGCAATAATCGAGTTCATGAGATCCGTAATTGGATAATATTTATTCTGTGGAATTTCCTTCAGAAGCTGCGGCTCTAAAACATAGACTCCCGTATTGACGCGGAATACGAATTCCGGCTTCTCCTCGACCCTCACTACCTGTTCATGATCTCCCGTCACCAAATTGCCGTACGGCAATTTCATTGACTTCACCGCAGCAACCACGGTCATCTCGTTCCGGTTCTGCCTGTGTACCTCGACGATCTCGGCAAGATCCTGCTGCAGGATGTTGTCGCAGTTCGTGACGAAGAACGGCTCGGCGATGCGATCGCGAATGAGCGACAGACTACCGCCCGACCCCATCGGACGCTCCTCGCGGAAGAACGTCAAATCATACAGTCCGTCATTGTGCTCGGTCAGATACCGTTCAATTGTATCGGCCATGTAATTGAGCGAAATATAGAAGCGGCGACACCCAATCTCAACAAACCGATCCATGATTGTTTCGACTATCGTCTTCTTACCGATCGGCAGAAGCGGCTTCGGCAAGATATTTGTGAGCGGCCTGAGGCGTGTACCCTCGCCACCAGCCATCACGACCACCGGCATGTCATATTTCCCGACGCCTGCCCGAGCAAGACGCCCCTCGTCGAATAGATCCTCCCAGAAAACAATGCCAGCCACGCCTCCCTGCGAATCAACAATCGGCATGTATTCCGCGCGACAACGAAGCATTTCCGACTTGACCCTATCGGGGGAATCCTTCGTCGTACAGATGACCATCCCCTTGCGCAAAATGCCGCCAACGGCCGTCTTCGGACTTTCCCCGCGAACAATGGCGCGTTGGATGGCGCCTATCGAGAGAAGCCCCGAGAGCCGTCCCCCTTCGATGACCATCAAGAGCTTGTGTCCGACACGATCCATCTGCTCCATTGCCTGAAGCATGGTCGCACAAGGTGAAATCGTCAATGTCGAAAAATCCGTTTTCATGCCGCTATTATACCATCCCCATGGACGATCCATTTAGATTTTGCACCAAGGCATCCATTTTCTGAACCCTCGCGACATCCAATAGCTTACTGCGGTCGCCACTCCCGTCACAAGCGCAACCCCTGCGAGCGCCATTCCGACATTTCCATGGAAAAGGCCGGAGACCCAGCCAACTCGCTCTTGCAGGAATACGACGGCGAACTTGTGGACGAGCATGATCCCCATGCTCATCAGTCCAATACTCTCCAACGTCCATGCAAGCCAACGCTCTCGCAAAAACCAATCCGTCCTCGCAACAGCAAAACAAACCATCGACCCAAGAATCGCCTCGGCAATGTGGCACACAATACCCTGCACCTGCATCAAGTTGCTGTTCGTGCATCGCCGAACCAAATCAACGACAACAAAGAGGACTAGAGACAAGCCCCCCTCACGAAACCTAATAGGCACATTTCGCAACAAGCTGCCTACCACGACAAACGGCAAATACCATGTAACCTCAACGCAGCCCCATGGCAAGAACCAGACGCGACAGCGATAAGCCACCAATCGTACGGACCACAGGACAAAGCAGGAAAGCAGAAGCACCATGTTTCGCGAAGTCAGTTTCCTCGTCATCATGTCCAACATGAACCAGGCCATCAGCGATACAAACATCACGGGCAAAAACCACAGGACAGAATTGCATCGGAAGCCTTCACCATCGGGCCAGCCTCCCGCGTGCAAAAGCGACAGTAGCGGTTGCCACCAAACCGCATATCCATAGACAAGCGCGAATACGGCGACGCTGGAAATGCCGAATACCACATACGGCAACAACAGTCGTTTTGCCTTCCGGCGCATGAACGGCAGAAACGCCACGCTCGGCGACTTCCACATCAGCCCCGCCAGGACAAAGAAAGCGGGCATGTGAAACATATAGATAACATTGCGAATCAGCTGAAGCGCATCCGCCGCCGTCCCATGCGCCAAGTTACCGCCCGCGCCGGCGACATGCCCCAACACGACAAGGAAAATGAGCAGGCCCTTCGCACGATCAATCCACGGCTCTCTTTTCTCCGACATGTCGTTCCCCGTTAGAACACCGCCCTCTGCGCAATACAAGTCATTGCACGCCGCTCAAGGCTTGGCATTTCCGTATAAAGGTAGATTACATCCTCGCGTCAAGCCCAGTTCCCTTTGCCAGATGGTGAAAGTTTGGAAGGTAGTCCTTGAGAACTTCCACCACGTCCTCCTTGGTGCTGGCGTGGCGTCTGAAGACGTCCTTAAGTTGCGCGAGAATCGCCTCGATCTCCTCCATGGGACGTTGCCTGGCATTCTTAATGACCCCCAAATTCACGAATGCCGTCTCGTCCTTGATATCACTGTCCGTGAAGAACTCTTCGTATGGCTTTTCTCCATCCGTATCGGCTTCAGGATAGAAAACCTTCCAATCACTGCACCCTGTCGTGCGCAGGAAGTCCGGCAAGAACGAATCGAACGAAATCATGTCGCGCTTCGGATCAAGCTTCGGATAGACGATATCGCCGTTCTCGCCCAAGACGCTCGCCAACAGGCAGAGTTCGCCGCTCTCCGTTGGACTCACGAAAAAACGCCTCACGCCGCGTGGACACACAATCGGCTGACGCTTCTCGATGCGACGAAGCCAGCCGAGCGGCAGAGAACCATTAGAGAATGCGACATTCGCGAACCTTGCCGTGACAATTCTAAAAACCTTCCGGTCTCCACCTCCTTCAATCTTTCCCGTCTGCGGACGCATTGCGCCCGCATATGCCATGATCGTCTCCTCCATCAACTTCTTGGTCGCCCCCATCACGTTCACGGGATTCGCCGCCTTGTCGGTAGAGACGCAGAAGAACGTTTCTGGCGGATTCTGGAGGAGCAGGTCTAAAAGCCTCTTCGCCATGAATACGTTCGTCTCACACATCGCCTCTATGGAATATACATCCTTTTCGCTGCGAACGTGTTTGCGCGCGGCGAAATTGGCAACGATGTCGAAAGGACCTTTCTCGGCAAAGAACTTCGCAAATGCGGCACTTCCAAGATCAAGCGGCTCTGCGCCAAATTCCTCTGGCACAGCGTATTCCCCTCCACAGCGCAAATCGCGCACAAGTTCAGTCAGCTCGTTCTCATCGATGTCCACCACGTAAAGAGCCGCAACCGCATACCGCCGCAGAATCGCCTTGACGTAATTTGAACCAATGGTCCCCGCCCCTCCCACGACGAGAACGCGTCTGCCGTCAATCCGTCCATGCAGTTCGGCATCATGCCGGGCGAAGTCATCCGCCAAAAGAGACCGCTCACGCTTCGTCACATATTTGCTAACGAACGCCTCAATGTCAAACGCCATCATTTCAGCCTCCTTGCGGGCACGCCCGCCCATGTCTCTCCTGCAGGCACATTCCTTGTCACAACGGCCCCAGCGCCAATTACCGTTCCAGCGCCAATCGCCACGTTCGGGAGAATGGTCGCATTCGCGCCAATGTATGCGCCTACGCCAATCTTCACGTGCCCAAGCAAGACTGCGGCAGGGGCAATCGTCGCAAAATCGTCTATCTCGCACTCGTGCGTCACGCACGCCGCAGTATTGATCTTGACGAAACGCCCGACCACCGTGCGGGCCGAGACGATCGCATGCTCGGCCACGACCGTCCCCTCCGCGATAGTCGCGCTCGGACTCACGTCAGACGTTCGCGCAACGATTGTCGCGAATGAGAAGCCCGCCGCCGCATACCGCGCAGCAACCTTTTCACGGAGTGCGCCGTCTGGCGTGACGACAAGCGGGATAGACCTGTCGCCAGTGGATAGATAACCCGCGTCTTCATCTGGCCCGACAACGCGGACGATCTCGTGTCCTGCCGAGCGGCATATCTCTTCCATTTCGCAGAATCCGCCTATCAGCGCAAGTTTCACAACGCCTCCCTAAGAACCTTGACGATGAACTTCACATCCGCCTTGGTGAGCTTTGAATACATCGGAAGCGTGATAAGCCGACTCGCAACCGATTCTGTCACCGGCAATTTTGCCTTCGCGCGCCTATAGATTGAGAAGAGATGCACAGGCGGATAATGAAAACTCGTCTGAACGCCTGCGGCGTGAATGCGGTCGCGTACCTGATCGCGATATGTCGCATCGCCTTTCTTGAGGCAGACCGGGAAGATGTAGTTCGAGCTGAAGTCCTTTGCCCCTGCCGACGGCACGATGACTTCCGGAACGGATGCGAGAGCCTCCTCGTACCAGGCCCTTACCCTGGCCCGTTTCTTCAAGTCGCCCGGCAGCTTCTTTAGTTGTGCAAGCCCCAGGTTGGCGCGGATGTCATCCATGCGGAAGTTATACCCAAGCAAAACAATGTCATATCTCGTCGAATGTCCACCCGCGCGTTCGTAGCTCGATGTGGTCATGCCATGACTGCGCAGAAGACGGAGTTTCTTGGCAAGCTCATCGTCATTCGTCACACACATGCCCCCCTCCCCCGTAGAGATGTTCTTGTTCGAGAAGAACGAGAAACAGCCGATATCGCCAATCGTGCCGAGCTTGCGCCCTTTGTATTCACTGAGCGGACCGTGGCAGGCATCTTCTACAACCACCAAATGATGCTTCTTGGCGAGTTCCATGATGGAGTCCATGTCGCAGGGATAGCCCGAATGCTGCATCGGGATCATCGCCTTCGTGCGCTTCGTGATCTTCCGAGCCGCGTCCCTCGGATCGAAATGGAGGTCATGTTCGCCGACAATATCGACGAAGACCGGCGTCGCGCCAACGTACTTGACGCAGTTCACGGTCGCGGCAAATGTGAGAGACGGCACAAGCACCTCATCTCCCCTCTTGATGCCGAGGGCCAGAAGCGCAAGAAAAAGTCCGTTCGTACAATTGTCGCATGAGACCGCATGCTTCACACCTAGCATCTTCGCAAAAGTCGCTTCGAACTTTGCGCACTTCGGTCCTATCGATATCCAGTTGTCGTCAACACACTGTTTGAACGCAGCAATCTCCTCCTTGCCGTAGTTCAAGTCAAACAGCGGAATCTTATAGCTCATTTTTTAGCCTTTCATAAAAGCACTTCATGACCTTGACTGTCGCCTCGCGCGAAAAAGTCAGTTTCGCATAACGCTTCGCCCGAACAGCAAGCAACTGCCTTTCGGACTCGTGTGAAATCAAATGAAGAACACGCTCCGCCATCGCCCGACAATCTCCCTGCGGCACGATGGCGACATTCTCATGTCCGTCGTCATTCGCGTACGGGATGCCGCCCGTCTCGTATGCGATGCACGGCACACCCAGCAGCATATTCTCGCGGATTGTGCTTGGGAACGCATCGTTGTACGTCGGCGCGAGGAAAAGCCGAGACTGGCGATACGCCGCGAAGAGACCCTTCTGCGTCGGGAAACGCCCCGTCCACGTAATCACATCGCCGAGCCCTTCCCGCTCGATGAACGTGCGCGTTTCCGGATAGGCGTCGATGTCCCCCACGACGGCGGCACTGAAGCCCGGCTGGGCTTTCGCACAGGCGGCGACAACCTCCAAAAAATCGCCGAACCCCTTGGCCTTCGACTGCCCCCCCGCAAAGAGGACATCGTATCTAATAGGTTGCTCGCCCGTCTCGGCGACAAGCGCATCGTTCACCGGAAAATAGGCGTGTTCGTAATTCACCTGCGGATTCCATTCGCGAATCAGCTTCTCAGAATCGTAGTCGCCAATGTAGTTCTTCAGATGCCGCACGATCCTCCGCTCGAACTTGGCGCGGACGCGATTCACGTAGGTATTGTGATAGCGAAGCTCGCGCGTAACAAAACCCTGTACAAAGCAGACTACTGGCAGCGTCGACGGCAAGTCGAGGACTGCCGTCGCATAGCGCGGGTTTTCGAAACCGAATAGGTTGACAACATCTGGGTCGAGTTTCCTGATTAGGCGGCACACCCGATGGCGATTCCAGCGAAAGTCCGTCCATTCCTCGATAGGGAAGCGCAGATTGTATCCAAGCCCCGGAAATGGCGGCGAGAAACAGTGGTATGTCACCCGTCCAACCATCCAGCGCCGATAAAGTCCCTTCATCCATGGCTCAAGTGTGACGATATGCAACTCGATATCGGTGTCATCCTTGAACCCTTCGATCAGATTCGGAATCCATTGCCCGACCTCACGCCCCCGGTCTCGCCAAAGCGAGAGGTGCGAACGCTTTTCCGGGTTTGAGAATGTGCAGAGCCAAACGACCCTCATGCCCGCACCCTCCGATTCAAAACGCCCACAGTCACCAGCGTCATGCGAATGAACTTGTTTGCGATGCGTTTCATCAGACTCGGTTGCGAATAGCGACCACACATGATTGCCTCGTTTCGAGCATTTGGCATGATGAAAGCCGGATGGACAAGAGGAAACCTCATCGGCTCCAACTCGATATCATGAACGCCAGTCGTTTTCCCTGAATTGTGAGTTCCCTCATAGCCAATGTTCGTAATCAGATTGACCGTTGGATGAATGGTCAAGAAGTTCTCCGTGATATTTGTCAACCACCAAAGCGTTGCCCACGAATCAATGCGCCCGCTGTACGCATCATAAAACCTACCGTAAATTGCCCTTATCTGCCTCCGATCCCGAAATATCGTTCCAAGGAATCCCCCGTCTGAAAGTCTCGGCCATTTCTCTACGCATGCGTCAAAGCGTTGCCATGCGCGTTTCCAGGTAGCCCAACCGCAACTGCCGGGAAATCGGTCGAAATAATATGATACGGACTCGGGATTCGTAACATACGGGTGTTCGATCATGCCTACAACCGAACCTATGCGCGTATCGGCGGCATATCGCGTCAGCATTTCCTCGCAAAACGGGAAAAAAGTCGCATCGGGCACACAGTCGTCCTCCAGAATGATTCCCGTATCCACATGCTCGAACATCCAGGTTATGCCGCTGCTCATGCGCATCCGACAGCCCATGTTACGCTCGGCATAGTTCCGATGTACCTCACACGGCCAATCTACATTCTCAAAGATCTTGCGGCACACAGCAACGCCATCTACATCTTTAGCCCGTCCTTCCCGCGGTGCGTCCAGCACAAGAAAAAGCTGCGCCGGCTTCGCCTCTCGCACCTTCTCAAAGACCTCACGCAGACAATCTGGTCGATTAAACCCGCAAATCATGACTGGTGGACACATAACCCCTCCATTCTCGGTCCCATCATTTGGCGAAAATCTGTCACATTAATAAGGTTTCCGGTCACATCGTAATGCGGATGCACCATGAGTTCCACGCTACCGAACCGTTGCCATTTATCGAGTGATTCTCCATTCCATCCCCCGAACGCCGCTGTTGTCTTGAGCCCATGATTCCAGACAATGCGCTCATACTTGAATTTTAACAAACGCCCACGCACCCCCCTCCATAAGGGACCAAACACGGTATAGCGGTTGCGAATCGACCGAAATCCCAACTCCTGTAGAATCGGAATCACAATCGGATATAATCCCAATCGCGCATGAACATGATGATGTCCGTCACAATGTTTCAACGGAAAACCGAATGCAAGATACTGCCTTGCCTGCGCTCGCACCTCTTCACTGACAGCACGTTTCATCGCAGTGGTCAACGGATATCCGGGACATCCTACCAGATGCGTCTTAAAGCATCCGGCATCGTCGCAAAATTCCGCAAATGCCCTAATCCCTTCCGTCAATGGCCTTCCTTGTGTCAGGTTGAGATGCAAACCGACCTTGTCAAAGATGGCATATTTGCGCGACAAATCGACAGCCTCCCCCGAATACACCATATTGACCATCAGAGTCGTCCGATGGACAAACCCATGCTTAAAGCATTCAAGAATGGCCTGCGTCGATTCCTCGTCGCGACCATAATCATCGGCATTGACAATAAAACTCGCGTGTCGCATCAGAGATTGACATCCTTTCGCCGATCCATCAGATACAAGCGTTCGTTGGAACGGTTCACGCCTTTACGATCAACTCCAGACACCCACCACCAGAACAGCTTCAAGCGGACGCAAACGGCCCGAATCTTGGCAAACAAAAATGGCACACGGGCACGGCGGCCGCGCATCGCCTCATACATCATGCGCCGCCCCTCGGAAAGAGAAGAATCTTCCCGGCCAAAATCATTTGACCCGGCCAACACCCTGTCCACCCCAAGCACAACAAGTCCATTGCGCTTGTAAAACGCCCAGTCATCAGACGTCGTTGTCAGCGGAATTGCATTGGCCTTCAAGATGGTCTCGGCTCCTTTGCGATTCACAACATAGGCAATTGCGCCACACCCATCTATGACTTTTGAAAGCCGGAACTCGCCATCCATGCTTTTGGCATTCCAAAGCCGAATTGCCGATACCTCTGACAGCATGACGCACAAAGGAAGCGTCCGCCGTCCGGAAAACCACGCATCAACACTCTTCAAGAACCGGCCCACCGCTGGGCTGAACACAACATCGTCCTCCACTATAAGGCAAATTTCCGCATCTGTCCCAAGAAATGTCCTCAAGGCCGACTGGTGGGACAAGGCACACGCGATTTCGCCCCGCGACATTTCATATCCATGGAGTTCCCATGCCCGTTTTGAATCATACACATCGGTCAACTGCTCATCCGTCATATCGCTGGCAACAAACATACGCGGAACAGACCAGGAGACGTCTGGGCAACAGGTCTCGAGTTCATGCGCAACTCGCCCTCGCCTTGCAACTGCCGTAGGCAGATTTATTACATAGCAGTGCATCCGAAATCACCTTCTCATGAGAAACACAGATCGCCCATCCCACCACGGAGTCTCCAATTTGCGGCATTGTCCACCCCATCATGCATACGCAAAGACGCACCCTTGCCCATCCCGATGGAAATCACATGACAACCGAGACCAGGCAAGAAACCATTAGCCCAGTTCATGCCAATAGCATCCGGCTCACCCATTGAGATATAAACGCAATCAAGTTCGCACAACTCCCTCTGCATTACGCATAGGATCATCTTCCGCTCAAGAGGAGTCCTTAACCCGTCGCTCTGCCATTCTATTACCTTGCCGATTCGGGCATTCCCTTCCTGGGTGCATCGCGTCATAACAAAGGCGACATACTCCCCGTCCTTGCGATAACCATATAATCTCTTTGCCAAAAGCCAATCCTTATGAAAATCGTTTTCCAGAACCCAGCGCACCCATTGAGGCGTTATGTTCTCGCGAAAGCGATGTCCGTCCTTGGCAACCAGTTCACAAAACCTCGCTATCGCCGCATTGTCGTCCTGTCTGATTTCAACCAGCTCATATTCGCGCAGGGCGATGCGAATCCAACAGCGGAAAATCCAATTGTAAAGTGCAAACGCCGCATCAAAAAGCCATGAGAAATGGGTCAGAAACCTCATCCGACCGCAACCAGAGAAGATCGCCCTCGAACGGCGAACCTGCATAAATCTGTGCAACGGGTAAACGGTATTCTTCAGCATCCTGATCAACTTCTGAGCAACCGGTGAAAATCCAGCGGACAGCGAAACCCTGTCCTTTGAGACGTTGTTCAATTTATCAAGAAGCACAACCCCGTACAGCGTCTTGCGATATTCGTCCCTGACATATAGGCTATCACCGCAATACGCGGAAAGAACCTCTCCGTCAGCAACGATCTCCAATGGAAATACGTTCAGCCGTCCAACCACCTCTCTGCCAACATGTCCTATCAGCTGCAGATCCCGCTCACCATCACGCAAGAAAGGATTCTGCGCAAATGCATCCTTGCGTCCAGCATTGACGCCGATGAGGGCCTTGGGATCGCAATAACCAGTGATCAAGTCATCCCGACAGACTTGGTCGACCGTCTGAACGATGGTCTCGACACGCATCGACTATCTCACTCCATAACGTCCGAGAAGATCAACAATCGAATCAATGTTAGAGAAATTCTCTGGGAGAATGTCTATCCCGTCAATGTCGATTCCAAACTCGGCATCAAGCTGTGTCAGAAACCTCATAAACTCTATCGAATCCCTAAACCCATCGTCAAAGAAGTCCTCCTTTGTGCGGAAATCGACTTCCGGCCTGACAGTTTCCAGGATGCCGTAGATTCTTTCTTTCATTTTTGCCTCCATTATGAATTCACGTCGCGCATCAGTGCGCCTCGATCAATTTTTCCGGTTCCGCCACGTGGCAACATTGACATTTTGCGAAGATCGGCTGGAATCATGTATGGCGGCAATGCCTCCATTACACGCCTTCGGAACTGTGCGACATCCAGTTCCACATCGTTCTCGTAGAATAGCACAATCTCATTCTTCTTATGATTATAAACGACACAGCCGTTCGCGACCAAATGTAGCGCATTGGTGATGACATGCTCGATTTCAGACAGCTCGATGCGATATCCGGAATGCTTGATGAGCGAATCTCGGCGTCCACAAAAGACTATATCGCCATTCTCGTCATACATACCATAATCACCGGTATGGTAGACCTTCTCCTCGTACTTTTCATTCCAGGGGACTTGGCGGAATACCTGATTGGTCTTATCACGAAGCCCGTAATAGGCATATGCTATGTTTCCTCGCACACATATCTCGCCCTGTTCGCCAACGGACGTGACAATTCTTCCATCTTCGCCCAACAACCTTACATCGTAGTTGGGTATCGCCTTGCCTATCGGAATCGGCTTGCTTTCATCCGCAATACCCGGAAGCACATAGAATGTGCAAACCTCGGAGACCTCCATAGGGCCATACAGGTTCACGAACTTTGCCTGAGGGTTCGCCCGCATCCAAATATTCAGCTGGTGCGGAGGAAGAACCTCGCCAGCATACCAGCAATGGCGAAGCGTCGGCACAGGGAAACGGTCAACCAGCCCTGAATTCGCAACAATCGTCATGATCGTTGGCACCCAAAGAAGATATGTCACACGCTGATCGATCATCAGTTGGAGCAGTTTGACGGGAAACATTCGATATGAATCAGGCACCTGAACCTGCGTGAGCCCATTGACGGCCATCAGAAGGATATCCTGCACCCACGAATCGAAAAACACTGGACCGACAGAGGCTGACACCTCTTCGTCTCTGCGCATTCCAGTCGCCTCTATCGACCAGAGAACGAAATTCTGAAAGCAGCGCCACGGAGTAACAACGCTCTTGGGGACACCTGTTGACCCTGAAGTGTTGATTATGCAAAACGGATCCGCATCAATCATTCCATGGCCGAAGAAATTCCAATGCTCTTGATAATCTATTTCCTCGGACGGGCGTTGCACGATTTCATCAATGTCGATAATGGCCCCCTTCCAGACAGGCTCTATCAAAGGGCGAAACTTGGCATTCGTAATGATCGCAACAGGCTCAACGATTGCCAAGACTCCATCAATGCGCTCAATAGGCGTCTTGACATCCAGATTCATAAAGGCATTGCCTGACATGAGCGTCGCAAAATTCGCGATATTCACGCCAACGCATTTCGGCAGAAAGACCCCGACAATCCTTCCCTTCGCCGAATTGATGGCATGAATCACCCGCGCACACTCTTGCGAACGCGCCGAAATATCCCTAAACGTGAATTCCCTGCCACCATCCCAAACCGCCACCCGATTCGGAACTCGCGCAACGGTTTCCTCAAGATATCCAATCAAACTCGTTTTCATTTACAAACACCTTCAGCCATCTTGTCATTGCCTCACACCGCCGTCCGTTCAAGCCGCCTACGCGCCATCGGCAAATTTATTACATAGCAGTGCATAGTGTGTTTTCATGGGATATCCATCTTCGGCCAACTCGCCACAGACTTCTTAAACTCGGAAAGGGTTTCCGTATGCACCTCCGTCACAAAAGAATCCCTGACAAAGACATCTAAATCCCAAAGGGGATTTTTTAGCGATATCTTCTTAGGCCGCGCCGACTCATTTACCGCACTTACAATTTTCAAGAATGCATTTTGATCAGGAAAAACAACATAAACCTTGACCCTAGATGCTATTCCACAAACACTTTCTGACGGTTCAAAACAGAAGTGAATCAACGACAGCGAGTCTATGATCTTCTTGTGGATTTCTTTTCTATCAATATTACCACTCCGTTGGTTCTTGAACTTTATAAGATAATAATGACCCTCACAATCCCGTAAAAGGGCATCACATGAAGTCAAAGGATTTTCTGAATATTTCGAAAAATCCTTCTGTGCAAGAATATCAAGATTAATCGCATCAATTGCAGGCATCGACTTCGAGAAATCTTGGTCGTAGAATTTCGTCGTTCCCTTCGAAACCTCTGACAGGGCCTTGAAATCGCTTTTACGATGCGCAAAATCTGACAAAGGAGCTAAATAAGGATAGGCCATTGTTCACTCACATGATTTCCTTAAACGGTTGATACATGGTCTCGAAAATCTTATTCGTCTCACCCTGGCAATCGTCAGCCGTAAATAAGATGTCATCGCCTTGTTTTCCCATCAAATAATACCCGACATCAGAAACGCCCTCTTGATCTGCATAATGTTCAATCGCTTTAATGAAATATGGGCTGTGAGAGTTTATTAACATCCCCAATTCCAATCGCTTCCTCATTACAACCAAAGCCCGTGCAAATCTCACTTGCCATTCCGGATGAAGATTCGCCTCTGGCTCATCGATCACAACAATGCTCTTGCGTCTCAACGCCCCATTGCGAAGAGCATGCACAAGGACAGAGATGGTCTTAGAGCCAGAAGCCATGTTCATGAGCTCAACAAACCCTGATACGGTTTCGGAGAAGCGCTCGTTGAACGTCATATGATCATCGTGCTCCTCAAAATCTCCATGAACAATAAAACGGAGTTCGTTGGCCACCTCATTCACAAGCATTTCATCGGCAGGATCACCATATGTTCGCGAGTAGTTTAGATTATCCAAGATCGACCCAATGTCACATTCATTTGCATGGTAACGACCCAATGTGAAATACGGGAATATGCCATTGGGAGGATTGACATCCAACGCATGAATTGGCTCTATGTAAATGACTGGGGGAATTTGTTGGTGCTTTGATTCTGAAAGAGACGTCAAAGCATTTGTAGCATCGAACTCAACATGGGACAATTGATCTGAACTTGCGAATGAAATTTCAATTCTTGACGGTCCCGTATTACCCACAAGCGGCACAATCTGTCCCCCAAAAGCATCCGTGAAGGACTTTTCCAAGATTTCCTTCGCCAACATCTGATCAGGCATGTCAGTAACTTTCGCCAATGCAAACAGAACCGAATCAACCTTAATGTCAAGCGTCTCTATTTGTTCTTTAAAAGACTGATTCGCAGGAATTTTATTACAGACAGACAGAAGGAATTTTCTTATCTTTTCCTCGCTATTCCAGTTCTCAGGCATGAGAAACTCATCAGGATTTTCACTTCTACGAACATAGCGCCAAACACGACGCATCCACATTTCCGAGAGTTTCAAGAGCGGAATGAGCTCATTGTAGAACAATTCAATCCGCCTGTTTCGAATTAATTCATCCATTCTTCGCAAACATGTCACATAAGTCATCAACACGCGGCTGATTGTACTCTTGCCAGACCCATTAGGTCCTGAAATGACGGACAATCCATCCAGCCTGATTTCTGCCCTTTTCACCTTGCCAACATTTGTTATGGTAAGTTTCATTTGATGTCTCTCTGCACGGTCTCTATCTTTAATTTCTGACACCTGCCACACCTTGTCAAATCAAATAATTATCCTGTATTATACCATCTTTCTGCGTTCTGATTTCCTTTTTCTTTTCACTTGGGTGAATCCCGCTAACACCGCCATGGACACCAATGAGACATCAGCGAAGCGTAAGTGCACGGCGAAGCCATGAAATGGACTCCTTTCGACGCTGTGCCATCCTTGCCTTGTCAAAAGCAGTTCGGCCTTTTTGAACAAACGACGCCAATGCCGATTCGACATCTTTACATATGAAATCGCAAGAGGGCGACAACCATTCTTCAAGTTCCTCGATTCGGGAAAACATCATTCTTCTTATCTCTGTCTGCGGGGCCAAAACGCGCACATTTTTGCCAAACAACGCCGAAAAAACAACGGCATGAAAGGAATCCGTCAACACCCAATCCGCAGACAATACCGACTCAAGAAACTCTCTCGGACCATTACGCAACATCAGCCGCACCCGCCCTTTGAGCGCACTTCTCAATTTCCGCCACAACGACACCCCCCTTATGTCTCCGGGAGAAGAGCAATACATCTCAACAATTGCGTCGTGCTGTTTGGCAAAGCAATCTAACTTATCAATGACATCCTCAACCTTAACGCCTATGAAATAGCACATCATGTGCGGCTTCCTATGATGGCATCGCCGCAATGAAAGAGATGCCTCCCACTGTTCATCAGCAAGCAAGGCGGCAGGATCAAGGACCTTCTCAATATCGGACTTTACGTCACAGTGAAACTCCTGAAGGAGTTCCTTCGCCTTATTTTCCCGTACCGATATCGCAATAAAATGACGTAGCCCTTCCCGATACATGTATTTCTTAGTATCGGGAATGCCTGTCATGCCAATGCTGGCCGCATATGCAATGGATCTGACAGGCGGTGCGCCTCGCAACAAATAAACCGAGGGGTCTTTCGGCCCAGCGCAATTCCAAACCTGGTCGCTGCCGACAACGAGGAAATCTACGCCAAGGCTTTTCGGCGCCTGTTGCCATTTGTGAAAATGATAATCCGTCAAATTGATGTATTTCCGAATGAACGCCATCGTCTTTCTACGCCTGATTAGCGTAAAAAGAACGCCATTCAATCGCATCAAGTCTCTCGCAAACACTGCAAACTGCCGCAGCCCAATTCTCCGACAGCCAACAAGTGTCTCATTGTCTGGATCAAGCCAACGGTCAAGCACGTAAACCGCATGTCCCATAGACCGAAGAACTGACTGAAGCGCAAAGCATTGAAGCACTCCGCCATAATTCAGTTGCGAGTGAAAAGTTAAAATTCCAATCCTCATTTTCTCAAGCCAATCTTTCTTAAGACCTTTCCAATTTGTGTCCTAATTCGCATCTTCAGTGGCAACCGCAGACAGATATCAACGGAACGGTCGAAATCCACGCCACCATGCATTAGCTCGAAAAACTTCGTCCGCCGAGCGTGCGGATGCGGCGATTTGACCAATGGCGAGTTACTACGACACGCAACATCAAAATTGCTGCTTATAATGCGGCAGCATCCTTTAACCGAATTAAACGCCACCGCGCCGCGCTCGCTATTAATCAAAACAAGAGATGTGCCACGGTCATCATCAAACCCAGCGTTCCATTGCTCAATCTTCCAGAAATCTCCAAGCGTTATGTCCGCGCCAGAACGAAGCCCCCGAAGCAAACATCGGTGACACGACGGACGGTTGTACAGTTCGTTCAGGAAGCCGCGCAGGAACGGGTCTGCCTTAACATCGGCAAGATACTCCCTGTCATTCGCGAAGCGCAATGACAGGGAGTATCTCTTCCAGCCGCAATTCTTGCGTCTGAAAGAGATTCTCCTGATTGGCGGGCCTTCGGCCCGTGCGCTGCCGCGCCCCTGATTCTGCTCGGAGAGACGATTCTCAAGGTATTTTCCCCACGCCAACGGACTTGGCACACCATGGCAGATCACGTCCACGCACAGCAGGTTCTCGCAATCGCGTCCCACGACGCGGCGGAACGCGGCTATCTGGCAGGGCGTACCGGAGAAGAGGACGGGGCGTCCAGACATGACCTGTTTCTTCGCCTCGCAGTAGATGCCGCCCACGTCCGACTGAACGTACTTCGAGCCGCGCAAGGCAGACAGCTCATCTTCCGTCTCGGCCGACTGATGGACGACATTGCCGTCGGTCAGCCGGACAGCCGCACCATAGACGATTCCGCCTTTCGCCAAGACCTGGCGCGCCAAAAGGGAGAAGATGCCGCCCGAAGAGCTTTCCATGCGCAGACCGTCGTCTTTCGCCCGCGCCGCAAAGACGGACACCGGCGAGCGTTCAGCATCAGGATGCAAACTTGGACAAACCCTATGACACAGACCGCAATCGACACATTTCGACTCATTGAACATTGGATATCGAAACCCATCGACATCTGGCGCCATCTCAATTGCGCAACGGGGACACACAATCGAACACGCTGCGCACCCCGAACACAGATCTCTTTCTGCCAACTTATGCATTTGCACGATGTCTCAAGTTCATTTTCATGCCGTTAATCCGCGCCAGGACATACATCCGCTCGTCCTTGTCCAACGCAATGAACCACGAAAGCGGAAATAGCACCGCCTCGCAGCAAAGCGTCGTCAGGCAAAGCCGAAGGAAAGACGGAGAAATGCACTGCCGGACGAGAAGTCCAACACCAACCATCATCCCGATGATTACGATCAGCGGAGCGAGAATGAATCTGAACCAGTATGATACGCGCATGCCGACAAGTCCCCGCGCAAACCATACACGCCCAACGGAAGACAACGCCTGCATCAAGACAAGCGCAATGCCTATTGAATAAACGCCAAGATTGAATTCTACAAACAGCCAGGCAACTGGGAGCGTCAGGATCAAGACTCCCCCAAGGAAGAATTGGTAAACCGCTACCTTCCCTTTGGCATTGACGGCTATCATGTGTCCGACTGAACACTTCTCAAGGACGACACAAGCCAACATGCAAAGACATAATCCAGATGAATATGCCGGAGGCGTCTTGAGCCAAAGGTTCATTACATTATCTATTTCCACGCCCAAGGGAACGGCGAAGATCAGGACGAGAATGACACCGAACTTGCAGGCTCGGAACGCCATCTTCCGCATGAGATCATCATCCCCTGCGCCACAGGCCTGGACAATTGCCGGAGTAAAGGCCCCCTGCAACGCCGCAACCAAAGCCGATGAATGGCCGTTGACGGAATTAGCGACCGACATTGCCGCGTTCACGACCGGACCGAAATACTTGTTGACGAGAATCGCCATTCCCTGTCCGCGCAACATACCGCCCAGACAACCGAACGCAAGGGATCCCGCAAAATACGAAAGTTGCTTGAGACGCTTCCAGTCCCAGCAAAGGCGCAAGTTGATCCGGCATTCGGGGAAAACCCAAATGGCCCGCAAACATATTATGAGTTGAGGAGCAATTGCAAGAAAGCTCGTCCATACGGCATAGCGCACAAGCCAGTCCGATGGATGAGAAGCGATATAATAGAGGAAACACGCCTGAAGCGTGTTTCCGACAACACCATAGATGGTCAACTCTGCAATGTACTGCTTGGCCGTGTACATTGCAGCGAACGGCACATTCACCATAGACACAAAACAGGAAACGCAGACGCATCGGAACACCCAGACGAACGCTTCGATGCGGTCAGTAGGAATTGTCAGCCAATGTTCAACCGCCCATACGCCAATCGGATAGCCAACGGCCATCAAGACTGTGGGTACGACCGTATGGATCATCAACGCCGTATTGAACCACTGATTACATTCAACAACAGCTCCTCCGCTCATGCGATTTCGTTGGTCCTGTCCGATTGAATAGGCGAAGAACCGTGCAATCGAGCTTGCCAAAAGCCCATTGAAGAACGCAATGAAAACCGTCAACCCCGCGACAACGCCATAAAGCCCGTAGTCCGACTCACCAAGCGCCATCAGAACCCACCGCCCAGTAAAAAGCCCGATCGCCAAAGCATACAGCGACCGCCCGTAGGTGGCCACAATGTTCAGGAATATGCGCTTGTTAGGGGACATCTCGATGTCAAATCATCATTAAGCCAAAACATATCGACCTTCCAAGATCGGTGCGAATAGATTTCGATACACTTGGATGGGCATTTCTCTAATGGTTTGGATTTCTCCTGAAAGCCCCTCCCTTATCATTTGAAGCTTAGTCACAGAACGAGAAAGATGACACAAGAATCGGAATAAGACTATCAGCACCTCTCGCTCTTCCACCATCTGACGAATCCTTCGACCTGACAGAACCGTACGTCTCGCAACAACAGACAAAACTTCATCCACATCACAGGATACAACAGTTCGTTCAACAAACCCTATTGTATCAACGACTTTTGCATCCCCTGTGCGATAGAAAAACACAAGATCACCGGGACACATTTTTCGAATTCCACTATGGGAAATATATGCTTTTTTTATTGCATTCCCTTCACTTGGGAAAGGGAACCCTGCCTTTAACGTAAATAAATTTCCTCGCGATGCATCGGGGAACAATTCTTCGTGGTACGATGGATGGATTGGCACTAGGAATTTCTGAATCGGTTCGCAGGCAATAAACCGAGGATAATATTGAATATCGTACTCAACAAGATCTTCTCTTTTCCATGCCGATTCGTTTGAGATCGAACAGACGGGCATCATCATTTTCACCCACACAATGTCATTGCGATATTTTCCAAGGGGTGCAAAGCCAAAATCCTGAAGTAGTTCTGTTAACTGCGTATGTGCGTTCTTTCGGACTTGAACATATATAGCCGTTAAATCATTTTCTACCGCGAATGAAAATGCTTGTTTAAGGAATGCTTCACCGTATTTCGAGCCCCGTTCTGCAACCTTAAACGTACATAACTTTAAGACTTTACCATGGACATCCACGCCTTGACGCAACAACTCATCTGCGGATTCAATCTTGAATATACACAGCCCTGAGATGATATTATTTTCCCGTCTAACGACCCATGCTTCACGTTCTTTCGCCACTCGGCCAAACCACTGATCGAATTCTGGATAATCGGCCCTTAACGAATCAAAAAATGTATTCCGCAGATCCAATTCATACAAATGAATCCGTTCTGATGTTACAATCGCCGGGAATGAAACCGATTGTGCCCGAACTACATCTGAAAGGTATTCAACGAATGCCGTGATCGAAAACACCTGTTCCGATATTTTTGCAGCCCTTGCTTTACGATGCATTGCCAGATCTTCTGTCACCAGAAAACCGACAGCCTTCCGAACAACCGAATACAACAAACTATTATCGACGTGATCATTATCGTTTCGCTCTTGCCAACATAGTCGTTTCAATTCCTCATTTGATGGGCATGGCGGATGTTCAAGTGCCAGATATTGCCGTAGGCGCGTAACATTTATCTCTTTTCTTGCCGCATCAGAATCTCTATTAAAATCAGAGAGTTGCACCGGATGATAAACGACACGATACTGCACACAATTCATTAAATGCAACATATCGGACACCTCCTTTGGCATTGGAGTCCGAACATCAGTTATCCGAATTAAAATATTCGTGTCAAATAAAACGTTCATTTTTTACCCTCTGATATACATAAACGATTGAGGAGGACGACAATGATAGGTCTCTGACAAAATCAATTCTTTCGGATACCTCATTAGAGAATGTATTTCGATAGCATAGGCAATTGACCTCCCGGCAAAATACGCATTAAATTCTTCTTTTGTTATACCCGCGAACCGTCTACACTGTCGCCAAATCTCTTGAGGCGGCCCCTCTAACACGCTACCAATCGAAAACTCGCCAACGACCCTACTAACTGGTGCACAAGAATACACGACAACATCATTAACGCATCGAGAAAAATTCCTCTTCCTGAATTCATATTTCTTCTCACCGGAGAAAATCCGCTTTACAAAATCTGGTTTAATTGAAATTAAGACTTTCATCGAGACACCACCACTAATGCAAAAATAAATGTGAAGATTGTTGCTAAGGCACATACACTATACCTTTTCCAGTTAACTTGATCTCTAAGGATCATCCAAATTCCAATCGCCAACGCTATCAGCCCCAGGGGCACATAAGCGTATACTTTCCAAGTAATTTCATAAAATGGATGGGCACGAGCTACAATCGGCAACAGGAAGAAGAAGGAACTCACTAAAATATTCAATGATATCGCCATAATAACTTGGGCGTTACCTATTGACTCTTTCTCAAATACAGAGAAGAATGAATATGAAGACTTGTCCCTATCCTTGTTAAAGATAACCATCAAATCTTTATCCTCAATTTTTGGAAGCTCTTTCATCGGATTGGCATATTTCTCGTATGCTCCCTTTTCTAAAATCCTCACGCTTTTAAACGTATTTGGAGATAAGAAGGCCAATGAACATGCACTTGGAATAATGTGCAGGCAGAAAACCGTCTCGACATTGCAAAACTGGTCTACGCTAGGTTTTAGCTTATCTGGGCAATTCCTATGTTCATTTACCTTTAAATCATATGAATATATCGACTTTGAGATGCCTTGTTGACGAAATGAAAATAATCCAGAAGTTGCCTTGATCAGGAATCTGACATAAAAACTGTCACCAAACTTACTGCGATCCTTTGGCAGATTCGCCTTCACTAGGACACATCCATCACCAACGACGGTCAGTTTACAAGGCAATATTGCCAGTTTTCCGCGACCCCCAAAATCAAACACAACCCCCACAGACTCCCCATCTTTAGGAAAATGAGTGCTTTCAACATTATCATTGAATATAAATTTTGTGTTAGTCGCATCTTTGAGCGATGGATACAAGTCCTGAAGTAAATCTGAAGTCGTCACCCACGGAATCCAGACCTTTAATTCAACAGAATCTTCATCCTTCGGGAGTGCCACTTCCATCCCACATTCAAGAAATTCACCGCCATCTTTGAACAGCCAAGAACACAAGTGTAATCGAAGTATCTTACTCCCATCCTTAGAAGTGATATAGTAAGAATGTATGTCTTCCCTCATAAAACAATCCGCTCTATTATAGCCATTTTTGAATTAAGTGTACCTAACGAACGCGTAATGGAGTCCCATTGCTTAAAGATGTTGCTAACACATTCCACACCACATTCGTTCGTTTGATCGCCCGACAGCAGGGACTTCCACTGCCAAGAGAAAAGTCCAACAACGCAGGTTCGTTGAACTCGCCCGTTGCGGGCCGGACGAGCTGCGGGAAGAAGTCGAGCTGGAGGGCCCTGGCGAAGCGAATGCATCGTTTCCCATGCTCCATGCCCATCCGTGCTATCCGTAGATTCATCCTCTTTCCCCTTTCTCCACCAACATCAAGATGACGCGCGGATCAAGTTCCATCTTCATGATTGCGAAAAGTGCAGAACCTGCATCCTTAAGCGACGCACCGACATGATACCACTCCGTTTCATCGACCTGGTAGACTTTTCCGTCTGCGGCAGTTGTCGCAAATTTTGCGACAACTGGGTTTTCAGAAGGCATCATTCCCTGCCGAATACCGTTCGCGTCAGGCGAAAACGAACCGACATTCGAAAAGGCCGGGTTGAGTTCTTCTCGCAGGGCATTCGCAATATGCTTGCCGATGGTCTTTATGTCACGTCCGAAGAGTTCCGCCATTTGCTGCCGATTCAGCCAAGCCGTTGTGCCATCAACCTTGACTTCAAGCCGAAGCGTCGAATTCGGCTGATAGACAATAATCTCACCCTCATTCGCCTCGTGGCCCGTTCTCTCTGGCAACCCATTTTGATGACTCAAACTCATGCGCATATTATACCATTTTCTTGACCCGCGTTACCTCGTGCGTAATCTTCAAGACGGCCAAATTCGGCTCAATTGTCGTCTTGATCTCCATGGGGGGTAGAGTAGAGCGAGACGCCCCCGCAGGGTACGTCCGCCCCCTCATCGAACCGTACGTGCAGTTTTCCCGCATACGGCTCACCGTGTGGAACATTTGACATATCACTTCCGCCTCCATCGAAGCATGTGCAACCCCATCGCCTGTAGTTCTTGGAAGAAGTTCGGTGCGTATTTCAGCACATAGCCCCTTTGGCTCTTCCTGTTGAAGTGAAGGTACAGGCGGTTGCGCACGTACCAGTTCACCTTGTTGAACATCCGAGCCGGATATCCGCATTGGAAGTAGTTGTCCCAGCCGACAAGGATTTTGTTGACCCTCTGCACAATCTCCTCGTTCTTCACGGGCTTCATGATGCTGAGTGTCTGTTCCTTGACCTTCGTGCAAACCTTTTTGACCGATTTCATCGACGGGCCGAAGGTCAGATACCTCCCATCCCCGTAATGGGTTCTCACGTATCGGAACTCGTAGCCGAGGAATCCGAGAGCGGTCTTGTCAGCCTTCATGTCCAAGACTTTCGCCTTGTCCCTGTTCACCACGAGCCCGAACCGGCCTTCAAGTTCGCTTTCAATCTTCCGCACAAACTCCCCCTGCAGTTTCCTCGCAAGAATCACGAAGTCGTCCGCGTAGCGGACAATCGACATGACTTGGTTCGTTCCCTTGGCGACCAACGCGGCACACGTCTCGAACCAATGCAGGTAGATGTTCGACAGAAGAGGCGAGATGACGCCTCCTTGCGGAGTGCCCCTGCCCTTGGGATTCTTCTTCACGCCGTTCGGTTCGACAATCGTGGACTTCAGCCATTGGCGTATGAGCGCCAGAACACTTCCGTCCGTGATCCGCTTGCGCAGGGCGAGGAAGAGCTTGTCGTGCGGTATCGTATCGAAGTAGCTCGACAGGTCGGCATCGTAGACTTCCGTCTTGCCGTCCTTGATTTCCGCCGCGATTCGCTCAACCGCCATCTTCGCGTTCCTGTTCGGCCTGAATCCGTACGAGCAGTCGTGGAAGTCGGCTTCGAATATCGGTTCGACGATCAGTTTCAGCGCGGCCTGCACAACCCTGTCCTTGATGGTCGGGATGCCAAGCGGTCGCAGTTTGCCGTTCGCCTTCTCGATGTAAGTCCGTTTCACGGGACTTGCCCTGTAGGTCTTGTCCTTGAGTTCCCGCAGGATGTTCCCAAGGAAGACCTTCACGCCTTCCGCGTCGTGCTCGATTTGCCAAAACGACACCCCGTCAACGCCAGGCGCACCTTGATTGGCTCGCACGGTCTCGTAGGCGCATTTCAGCACGTCCTCCCTCAGCAGTTGCCCATACAGGCAGTAGAATTTGAACTGTGGCTCCTCCTTTGCCTTCCGTGACAGCTTCTCCCTCAAAAGCGCAATCTTCGGATAGCGCGGCAGCCCGTGCTTGCGCACGATTGCCGCGATTTCCTCGTCCGTATAAGATTTCTCAATCAATCTGGTCTGCACCTTTTCGTTCGAAACATCCCTTTTTCACGCAGAGACCCTTCGCTCCACGGTCATTACCCGCTTCCCCGCTACTATGGCCTCGTCCGACTCCTCGCTTCGCTTTCGCTACCGCGAGGTCTCCCGAGTTCCCTAGCTGAACTTTCCGAACACGCGATCCTCCTATGTCCCGCCGCGTTTCGACTACCCAAGTCGATTCGATAGTCTCCTGTTGGCTTCATGATGTCAGAACACTGGCCACGCGGAACTTTAGTAACGAGACTTTACGAAAGAGATTCACTTGCGTTATCGCTTATCCGTTCGTCCGGCGAGACTCGCGCACATCGGTCGCCCTCTGCACGCCCCGCCTTCCTAACTGTACGTCGACTTCTTTACAGTAATGATTCCTTTCATTCATTTAGTTCAACCGAGTTTTGCTCGGCGTACCAGACCCCATGGTAAAGAAGTTCTTTTCGCACTACGCTCCGCGGCCGCTACAGCAGCCGCAGATGCCCGACATGAAACAAGTCAAACATTCCGTATGTAATCACATTCGCCATTTCTCTCTCCTCTCATTTCCCCCGCGGCAATTCCGACACAGAACAAACAACCTCCGATTCTTTCATTCTCTTTCACCGCCATCATGATACACCAGGCAAATATAGGTGCACTGAGATGTGATGTGTTTCGTGAGCGAATCACCCTCGCCTCTTGCTGTAATAGCCTTTGCTTATATGTCTATTCCGATTTATATAGGAATCAAGACCTTCGCCATTTTCAGCCAGGCGACACATCTCCTCAAAAGACAATTCGCCGATATCCTGCTTGCGATATTCATACAACATCCCGTCGTGAAATCTCACAAGAATATGGTCTTCATCATACTCATATGCAGTTATTCCAGAATCGCGCCCAGTGTTCTTATAGTTTTTCATCTTTTACCTCCACATGAGAACTCTTGAATAAGTCTTCCTCTTTCACCACACTCTATCCATCTTTTCATTCACTTACATCGCACATTCCCGCCGCCGCCAGCCCGCTTCTCCAGCACCTTGCCCCCAGCCTCCTGCCGGGAGACTATGTGTGCCTGGAAGCCCGCACCGGAAACTCTAGAATCTATTACCATAGCTTTATTGTGCTTACTTGCATATGCTTCATTCGCTCCCATACCATCACACCACGCCCAGCTTTTCCAGCGATGGATCGGGGGTGCATGTTTACCTGACGCACAACACGACTACAATACCAGTCACAATAATCGCTGCAAGGGCAACAATTGGCCATATTCAAATCGTCTGATGTATTGCCAAATTTTCATGTGATCTTCAATATCGCAACAACTCAACATTATCACTTCTCTCTTATATTCGAGAACAATTTCTTGTAACCATATGCCAATACCTTATTTGCAATCAATCACCAAAACACTCTCCCTTAGCAATCCAATCAGTTCTCGCTGCTGAGGACTTGTTTTCAAGTCTCGCGCCTTACGAATCTCCCGCACCTTAAACCCGCATCCTTCTGCTATATCGCCAATTATATAGTCCACAGGCACTTCTACTCCAAAATAAGCGGAATTAGCCACATTGAAATAAATTACACCTCCCTTTCGCATCTTCTTTGCGAAAGATGCAAAAAGATGCTGCATGTCTTCAAAGTACCCGCAAATCATATTGATGATATCTGGATTCCACCCCTTAGCATCTGATTTCTTCATATACGAAATACACTTCTGCAAACGGGGGATTGCTATCGGTTCGACATTGTCATACTTCACCTGGACATGAGATCGAAATGTACTTCTCCTCAACCTTTGTAAATCGGCATGACTCCTCACCAATTGAAGAATCTTAAGCTCCAACATATATATATCAGTATAATCGCGCGAGTTCAGATATGGTGGCGATGTAATTATTAAATCAAGTGAGTTATTTGGTATCTTGTCTATATTCGAGCGCACATCGCCGTGAAAACAATAGCCTGCATTGGAAACAACGCGATGTTGCTCAGCAACAACACGTATATCTGAAGCCATTACTGTATTGAGCTTATCCAAGAAAAATCTATGCACATCTTCCCTGCTACACCTACGACTCTTCCAATCTTTTTTATAAGAAAGGCATTTACCATTGCGAAACATATTACTTACTTGCAAGATGATGGATGCTAACGCTATCGTGAACAAATTCTTATATCGGACATCATCTACCTCCATGCGGATTGAATGACGAATATCAAGGAGCCCGTCAAGTGCGCCTTGATGAAAGTTCCATTTTCCCATTCCTTTCTTGTAGATTACTGTATCGCCGAATGGAATTTCCTCCACTTTGCGTATATCGACAAGAGGCCTTGACAGGGCATTTGTCACTTTCTTGACATAAGATAAATGAGTAGCCAAATCATAATCTTGCTCAAGTTTGACTTTCGCCAACAGATACATAAACGGACTTACCTCAAAGCTATGGCACATGATTCCGTGATTCTGCAACTCAACAGGAGTCGTTCCACTGCCGCAAAAAGGCTCTAACGCACATTGCGGTGTAAAGGGCAACTCTTGGAGAATGTCATCTATAAACTCCTTTGAATAACCTTCAACAAAAGGATACCACCTGTGTACAAGAACATTCTTGTTCTTGTCAAACACCATGATGGAGTCATACTTTTTTGTGCAGTCTTTTAAAAGATAATTCTTCATATTATCTCGGGTTCTCGTTTTTAACCCTGAAATCTTTCAGCTTTACAAAACGAGGATAATATTCACGCAACTCTTCGGGCACGTCTGCCTCTGATATTCCATCTCCAGTGTCGGGCAAATCATCTTTACGGACATCAAAAACGGCAAGATAACCAATTTTTATGTTTTCTTTTGCTTCAAAGAGTTTACATATATACCTTACAACTTGATTCACCGCATCTGGCTTAATTCTAGGGGTTGCCTCATATGCAGTACCAAATTTGTTTCCATCCTTATGTATGCTTGTACCAACCCATTTTACCTCAATAAAATATAAATCATTGCCACCTTCATCTATCAACTCTATATCTAGTCTGTCAAGATTCTCAAGAACTACCTCACGTAAAACAAACACTTTCATGTGTTGCTTTATATAATTACGCAAATCCTCATGGAAAAGAAGTTCGGGCTTATTATTGAGAAGATATTTGTGTTTGGAGACAAATGTGGCCTCCGTTTCACCAGATCCCATTAGCTTATATAAAGCGCACAATCCTGATCTGGGAACAAAGAACTTCAAATAAGTATTTTGGTGCGTAAGGCTTATTCGATATTCATCTAGAACATCTTGTAGCTGATTAACGCCTTTCAATTGTTCGTAATTCTCTTGTTCTTCCAGAGTATAAAATACGCCATCACCATAATCCTTACCATTGATGAAATAATTGATAGTTGCATTTGGTGCAATGTGGAATACAATCCATTCATCATCAGTGTTAGAAATCGAAGCAAAGTACCGCCGAGCTTCATTGTTTCTAGCTGGGAACAGTCCATTGTTACTGTCTATTACAGAAAGATCGAAATCGACATAAACTATTCTATTTGTTAAAAATATTTTATTCTTGAAGAGATTAGCAACTTTGACTTCTGCATCGCTGGATAGTCTTAACAAATCAGACTTACTTATGATAACAAGCCGGAAATCGGTCTCTTTATTTTTACGCCGACATTCTGACAACAATGAAATCAGTTGCTGGAACTGTGGACTCTCCTGTACACCGTCATTTGTTCGCTGCAATATATCTTGCTTCTTCTCATCAAGCAGTTGCTTGAACGTTCGATTGTTAGAGAACTTCCACATGATAATTAATCTTTATTGACAATCTGCCCAAAAACATAATCAAAGTACAGCCTAATATACTCTTCTTTACTAATTGTTGATGTATCTTCTAATGTTTCTTCAAACGCTTTCTTAAAATCATTAAGCACTTTCAAAGTATCATTTTCACAGCTTGTATCAATCTCGGACGCGCGATTTGCCTTTACCGACTGGTCGTACGCCGGATCATGGACAATAAAACTGAATATCTTGTCCTCCCCATACTTACCAAGGATCAAAAGAACTGTATCAATCCACTTGATTTTATCATCATCTATTGCATCAACCCCAACAGTGGAATTCAAACGAACACCACCAACTTTTTCGTCCACCAAATGCTGCAGCGACAAAAGAAAAGTCCGACTTTTGTCAATTAGTTCAGAATACGGTCCGTATAAGGAGACGTTAAAATGATAGAGGCCGAACGGGTTTGCTTCGTCATGGCAAAATGAATACAAAACCTTCATCATATATACAACTCTCTGCAATGAGTTATAACTGATTGTTTCCCACCCTATCTTCCTAGCGTGAGCTATAATAGTCATCACATCGGCATTGGCCGACATAAGCTCTTCCTTTGGATTCATATCACATTCTGCCTTTAATATCGTTGTATATGAATTGCATCTTGCCGTTAGATCCTTGAATCGCAGACTTTTTGGCTATATCTGGGAGCCCAACCATAGAAACCGGGACATTCTTATCACTTGTCAAATAGTTTACAAAGGAGCTATTGTTGAGGTTTGAAGTCACGATGACAATATTCGGCTTTGTCAGGAACTGCAAGAACACACCTGCAGCATTCTGCTCATATGAAAGATCAAGACTACTGTCGGGCGTTTCTACAATATAAAAAGAAGGAGTCTGATAAAAGAAAGTAAGAATACTCATTCGAAAAGAATGATCGATAAAGAATCGCTGCGACTCTGATAGTGATTCTTCTTGTCTCCTAACCTTACCATCAATTATCGGATAAAACCTCTTTGTGTTATCATTATCATATTTTGCATATTCCAATGAGCAATGAACTCCAAGAAAGTGTCCTGCATAACTAGCAAATATCGCCGAAAAACGCGATACATTTGAAAGAATTTCTTCTTCTATCTTTTCAGTCAATAACTGAGCTTTCTTTGCGCAAGCATCGCTTTTCTTCAAATACTCATCTTTCTCTTTAGCCAATCGATTTCGTTCGTCATCCAAAGACTGTAACTTATCCGCTTCAGGTTGTATTGAACGCTGGTATTCCAATTCTCGCACTTGCTGTTGGAGCGCACGTCGATTAAGATCCTTATCGCGGAAATCATTATCTAACTTAGACAAAACATCCTCAATCGAATGAATTCTATGTTGTTTATTTGCGATGCTCTGATAAATTCTCTTATGTTCAGCTGTAACGGTCTTGTACTTCGCCGTTAACTTCTCGTCAGCAACCTTATGTATTTCATTTCCGCAGGAGAAGCAATGCATCGGAGATCCATTAACCTTTTCAACCAAAGGCATCGACTCCTGACTACACATAGGACACAGATGATTCAACTGAATATTTCGTATAAAGGTATCATATAGGGGGTGGAGGGTTTCCCAAAGAGAGGCATTCATTTCCCGTTCGATACGTTTCTTTTCCGCGTCAAGTTTACTAGCCTGTATACTACTCCTGTTAATTTCTCCCTGAAGAATAGATATCTCATTATTGAGACCCTTTTGCCTCGCATGAACAGATGCTAATTCTTCACCGATTTTCTCTACCTGATTCTTCAGCACAACAATATTAGCCGAAGACGAAGGTGCTTCTGCGCCACATTTGGCATTGCTGTTAATCTTTTCAACAAGCTTTGTTATCACACGCATGTCTTCAGACCTGTGTCTCGCCAAGCTATCATAATAACGAGCCTGTCGCTGCATCTCCTGCCTCTCCTCATCCAAATCCGGCTCATTAAAATATTTATTAAACAACTCGGTCTGAACGTCAGTACGCCCACCATCTATGCCGTCATTCCACAAAACAGTACTATGATTTTCACCAAAGAATAGAATTTCATTAACAAAGAATATCAAATCATCAAAAGTAAGATTTGAGCAAAACTTTATCTTCTGCTCATATACATACAGCAAAAACTGTTGCTGATCTTTCTCGCTCAGTTGCTCATAACGACACTCATCTATAATCCGCCCCTCAAGATATTCATCATTTACACTCACCGATAGGAGCCGTCCAGTGTCCAAGCTACGACACACTACAAATTCATTGTCCTTTATACAAAAGCCCAACGTGACTGTAGCCTCACCTTTTACATTAAATGAATCATCTTTTCTTGCGCTAAAGTAATCATCAGGATATAAAAGACGCTTAACAATCGCCTTGTCTTTATATGTCCGAGTCAGGTTCTTTGCTTTCTTATAGAGCCCTATCAAGCCAAACTTGATTATATTGACAAATGTTGTCTTCCCCATGCCGTTACCGCCTAAAACTAGATTGACACCTTTAACAAAGTTATAGGTATAATCTAACCCATTTGGGTAAAGGGTATAATTCTTTATGTTTATACTCTTCAATTCTGGCAAGTATATCAGTCTGCTCATAATAATGGCTCGCTTTAAAGCTCCGTAACTAACAGCAAAACAGTAGAGTCCAATTGCTACTGTGCTGCAATAAGATTAATGACAACTATCTAAGCCCGGATTCAACACTACGCTCTCGCCCCGTGGGGTATGCAGCCGAATACCTCACCCTGGCGTATGTCCGCCCCAACATGTGCCGTTTTTGGTCCATGTTTATGCTCATATTATACCATCCTTTGATAGCCTCACAAGTTCTGTAATTTCGTCATCCGACAGATATCCAACATCATAAGGCCATAATCAACCTCTCCAAGTGCCATAAGTGCCCACCGCCCACAAAACAGCCTAATCACGAGCGCATACAAACTCCGCCCTTATGTGGCAATGATGTTCAGGAAAATGCGACGGTTAGGTGACATAAGGAAAGTTGCGAGTTATGAGTTGAGAGTGGGTGAGTGATGGAGCTGATGTTAGTTGTCTGTAACTAGTCGTTAGTTTTAGGGTATATTGCAATGCGCCAATGAAATATCTAACCAATTTCTCATACCATTACTCATCTTTCGATTCCTACCGCCTGTTGTGTTCGCTTGTATGCCAATTTTCGTGAGTATTGATTACCACTCCGAAAAATGCGTCATTTCGCACATATTATCGTCTAATATGCCAAAAATTGTGTCCGTATGTATCGCTGAAAATCCTTTTTCAAGTCTTCTAACCGCCCCCGCGACTGTTCAAAAATCGACATTTTCTGCAAGTTATAGGTTGTGTCCGTGAGTATTGATTTGCACTCCAAAAAAACTTGTTTTTCCGTTGAGTTCGTCGATAGGTATTTCATGAAGTTAGGAGTGGAGGAGTTAGGCGTGGAGGAGTTGGGAGTGGGGGAGTTAGCGGGAGCGGGCGCTTTTCAGGATGCTTTGCAGTAGATTCCGCAGTTCACAAGTCTCTTTTGCCAACGCCTCTATCCTTTCATTACTGGACACTTCGGGAACACAGGTGGAGGTGGAAGGTGGAGGTGGAGAGAGAAGGTGGAGAAAGTAGGTGGAGGGGGAGGTTGTCGGCCTTGACCTATTATCTCCACCTCATTCAAAAAAGAGAAAATCCATCGTCCACCTCCACCTACTTTCTCCACCTCATTCGAAAAACGCTCCCGCCCCGTGGGGTATGCAGCCGAACACCTCACTTGCGGCTCTTTCGCCGCGCTCACCATGGGCTTTTCATTGCTCATGTCTATGCGCATATTATACCATATTTGGTAACTTCTGGGTTACCTCACGCGGGCGCAGATCGGGGAAGAAGTCCATCTTCAGGGCGCTGGCGAGCTTCGCCGCCGTTCGGAAGGTTATGTTGACGTCCTGGTGAAGCACCTTCGTGATGTACGGACGCGACACCTTCATCCGCTTCGCAAGCTCCGTCTGCGACACTCCCAGCTCCTTCATCCTGAGCAGAATGCGGCGGAGGAACGCCGAACCAATTTTATCTATTGCGGTCATTCCCTTCAACCAACCTTCTCGACATCCTCAATTTCTCCAGCCAACACTTCTCACATCTCGCCACACCGACCTTGATCCAGTCCTCTCCCAGCCCCGACCTGAGATTATCTTTCACCTCCGACATTCAATCCTCCCTCTCTCTACTTCCTTCGCCCGCTTCTCCACCTTCCGACGACTCAGCTCCGTCAAGTTCCGCCTCAAGCTCTTCGATGCTGGGAAGGTCGCTCTTTAGCTCGTTTGGCAATGCTCGGCTCAATTCGTAATTTGAAACTCCGATAGGCATCGCGACTTGGTCGAGGACATAACAGAACACTTGTCTATGATGAATCGGTGGTGTCCCCACGGGATCCTGACCAATTCTGCCACAAGTTGTGGCAAATTCTCCTCCGCCTTGTATAACTCATAGAAGCGCTGGCAATATCGAAAATTCCGGGGAGAGAATCCATCTGCGCCAGGCATTGCAGATTTCATATCTGCGCTCAGATGATCAAAGAAACCCATTCCATATGCTGCCGCATCAGCGTACCGTTCGCTTATATCCTTGCCAAGATTCCAGTAATACTCAAGCAAGGCAGTATTCACTGACATGGCAGCCTTGATCTGCGTTACCCGATAACGCCTCTTCAGCTCTGCGATCCAGCTGCGATATTCGCCAGAATCAGGCAACCATGACTTTGTATTATTTCTCATTCTCACAGTTCTACACGCTCTACATGGCTAAAAACGATACGCTCCGCGCCCGCTGCAGCAGCCGCAGATGCCCGACATGAAACAAGTCAAACGTTCCGTATGTAATCACATTCGCCATTTCTCTCTCCTCTCATATTTGCCATCTGCTGGCAATCCCAACACTCAACCGCCAATTCGCCGCTCAATCACCCAACCAAACGCCCGCGATCCAGCCTCATCTTACCAGCCAACAACTCAATCACCATCATTCCACCAACCCCGCCACACAATCCAAACTCACTCTTCCCCGCCGCCAGCACCCACCAGCAATTCCTTCACCCTCTATCGCCCATCAACCAACTCATGCAACATCAACTCGCATCACGTTAACACATACTTTCTCGTCGCAGCAACAACTGTCTTCTTGACATTCTCCCAAGTAAAGTTACTGTCAAACATCTCTGGCATCGGGTCTTCCTCGGCATCGTCGAAATACATCAATCCCCGCAGAGGGAAGGAAAGTTCCGAGACGGAAAACTTCTCCTTGTATAAGGAAAGCATCTGATCAAGAGAAAATACATCTAAAAGTCGCGCGACATCAATGAAATCCTTTTTGCGGCCGCGATTGGCGACCGCCGAGAGCTTCATGGCCGCAATATCCCTCAAGCCGGCCAGTCTAATGTTCCCCTCCTCAATGGCGTCGTCCAACCATGGATAAGGATAGTTCACCAAATCGACTTTCACATTATTGACGCGCAATGACTGCACCGTCCCATTCTCTGCCCCTTCGACCGAATGCCCAGCATCGGCAAGTAGTTTCCTGTAGGACACGATCGGATCAAAGGTTCCGAACATATCAAGATCGACCGACTTCCTATGTCCGAGATGAAGCGCGAGGGCAGTTCCACCAACCAACCTTGTGCTGGTCAGATCCGGCAGCCGCTGAAGACGCCTTAGTAGATCCAGGGTGCTTGGCTCGACTGTTTCAGTGTGTAGCATCTGAATGACTCCTTGGGCTGTCCCGAAAGATTAACGATAAAGGAAAACGATACTGGGTCGAGGCTGCGCAGGGTCTTTGAAGTGGCGACAACATTGTCGAATCCATACATCGAGAACATATGCCGCATATCATCCAGCGTTCCACGTTCAAGGACACGCTGAACGACATACTTCATGTGCTTGGAAAAGTCCAAATCGGCAGGATCGGCATCCCAAAACAAATTCGGGGAGAAATCTTCGAAACGCTCTCGCCCCGTGGGGTATGCAGCCGAATACCTCACTTGCGGCTCTTTCGCCGCGCTCACCATGGGCTTTTCATTGCTCATGTCTATGCGCATATTATACCATATTTGGTAACTTCTGGGTTACCTCACGCGGGCGCAGATCGGGGAAGAAGTCCATCTTCAGGGCGCTGGCGAGCTTCGCCGCCGTTCGGAAGGTTATGTTGACGTCCTGTCGGATAGTAATATTTAGGTGGAGGTGGAAGGTGGAGGTGGACAGTGGATGCTTAAACTTCTTTTTGTAAAGCACCGTACTTCTTGAGCATTGTGGTTAACATGCGGCTAACCTCACCGGCAAGAGAATAGATTTCGTCCAATGTCGGCCTTGACCTACTATCTCCACCTACATAGCCAAGTTCCTTTGCAAGTTCAAGCTGCGTAATCGTCTCATACAAGCTACCGCGGGCAATAGCAAGAAAATGGGCATAATCTTTGTTACCCGCCCTGCCATTACCCTCGGCAATGTTAGATGGGACAGACGCGGCAGCCCTGCGCAACTGATCCGCAAGCGCATAACGCTCCTCCACCGGCAACTGCTTCACCAAGCCATATACCAACTTGGCAAACTGCATAGCCCTCTGCCAAACAATCAAATCCTTAAAGAGAAAATCCATCGTCCACCTCCACCTACTTTCTCCACCTCCACCTTCTCTCTCCACCTACACCTCACCGCTCCAAATGCTTGACGTCCCGTAAATCGACAGTTGCCTTAATCGCCTGTCCGAGGATGTCAACGGAAAGAACGATAGACGCGGAATCGCCGACATGCAGAACCCGCCCCTCAAGCCCCCGAAGAGGACCAGACACGACCTTGGCATATTCGCCCTCGGTGAAATGCTCTGCGACGCGCAAATCACCCGACAGCCGTAGGGCGTGTTCGACCTGCCGCAGCTGATGAATCATCTGACGCGGCTGCGTGACGGGGATCGTCTGCACGATGTTCCGAGTTCCGACGACCTGCGTCCGCTCCTCTGGGGAAAGCCGCGAAAACACATAACCCGGGAACACCGGCAGGAACCTCACGACCTTGCGCCGCTGCACCCTTGTCTCCTTCCGCAACAACGGCAGATAATGAAACACCCGTAAGGCCGCCAGAAAGTCATCAACCTTCTTCTCGGTCCTCGGCTTCACATGAAGGACATACCAAGTTCGCGCCATAATGCTTGAATTACTATTTCATCATAACTGAGCGACTTGCCGGACGTTTATTCAGCGCAAACTATCCTTGCCGTTCGCATCCGCCCACGCCTTCTGCGCCGCTCGGCGTCCTTCCATGAACGCCCGCTCCTCCGAACGCTTGCGGTCGATCTCCTCCTTGCGCACCCGCCACTCCTCGTCGGTGTAGGGATCGACCTGCACGATCACCTCGTTGAGCCGGATGCCGCACATGAGGAACAGCCACTGCACTCGGGCGACGACCTCCGCCCAGTCGGCGAAATGCGGATTGATCCGCCCCGCATCCATCATCTCCGACACCGCCTCGCCTGTGGCGCTGCACCCGAGCCATTCGAGCTGCCCCGCGTCGAATGTCGCCGGATTCGCCGCCACAAGGCGCGACACGGCGCACGAGAACGCCTCCGACCACGACTTGGCGACGACCTCCCGCCCGTCAAGGGAAAGGCGCACGGGGCGCAACACGGCGAGTTCTGCGGCGGGCGCGACCAGCGTCATCGTCCGCAACCGTTCCGACGGATGCTTCTTCTGGAAAGTCCGCGCCTCGGGTCCGAACGACTTGAAATACGCATGGGGGGTGGCGATCCACTCGCCGACCCGCTCGGCGTAGCCATCCCCTGCGCGTTCAAACGAAACAACCGGACACACATTCATATCAATTCTCTCTCCGGTGCGTATTTTACCAAATCCTCAAAATTCAGGATCCCAACTCAGGTCGAGGCGGGTGGATCTGCCTGACGGCACGGGGAAGTCCCTTGGTGCCGTGCGTACCGTCACCCAGAGGCCGTCTGTCTCGAATGACGAGAATTCCCTGCCGTCCACGCCTGTCAAATGAGATGCGTCTTCCGCAACTGGACGTGTCACGCTGATGAACAGCGGTGTGGATTGCCGTGAGAGGAACTCCACGTCTATGCCGGGTGCCGTTATCGAATCAGCGTCCTTTCCGCATTCCGGCGAGGCAACACACCGCTTAACCCCCATCTCGGAAAGCATCGCCGCGGCCTGCGAATTGAATGCGTACAGAGTCCAGTCCGCAGTCACGTCCTCCACCCCAAGCGTCTTGAGAAGACGCAAGCCCGCCAGATCCGCCGCCTCCCATTTCCCGTAGCCTCGGCGCAACAGCGTCTTGACGCGTCCGCGAAGCCGGTTGAACGATTCCTCCTTCGTGAACACAGGCAAGGCAAGCCGAACCTCCGTACCCAACCCGGCGACTTCTCCACCATGGCCGATCGCGACTATCGTCTCGTCGAAACCGTCCGACGGAAGCTGCTGGCCGAGGCGCACCTTGACCGTTGACAGACAGCGGTCCGCCGCCGATGGTGCGGGCGCGACGCGTTCCTCATCCAAGGCAGTGCGCACACGCCCCATCTTTTCGGCGTGAAGTGCCTGCTGCGCGGCATCAAGCTTTGCGACGAGGTTCCGTCTGAGCGAATTGAGGACCGACGCCGGGACAAACAATCCATCCGGATCCTCGACCATCAACGAGGCGAGATGCCAGTTGCTTCCGCCAAGCTTCTCAAAGCACTTGCGGACTGCGGGGGCGGTGGATTCCCGGTGCACGGCCTTCTGGACTGACGGAATAGGCTCGTCCACCTTGACATCGCCAACCTGAGCCTCGATGAATGCTCCTGAAATCCGCACGGTCACATCCATACCGTTCCGTCCGCGGCATTCCGACTGCCTGAACGCCGGCACGGGGAACCGACGCTTCACGGCGTTGGACATCGTGCAGCGAACCTCAATGACAGAACGTCCGGATTTGCGCGGGCATCTTCCATCTGCCGTGTCTCCATGGCCCGCAGCGGAAAGAGCCTCAAGAAGGATCGGATCTGCAATCTCAATCTCGACATCGCTGCCCGCGGGGACATCGAACACCGGCTTGCGTGAGATAGCGAGACGCATCTCCCCTATGCCCATGCCCAACGGACGATCAGTACCGGCGGATGAGGCCGTTCGCCCTGTGACCACGAACTGAAGACCATCGTGCCTTTCAAGCGCACGGCTCGTGTGAAGCCTCATCCACGAACGCCCGTACCTGTCTTTCGTCAGCCGCTTCACGACGCCAATCGGCGTCCCCTGATGGCCAAGGTTCACGGAATCTATGAGGTCGGAACTCTCCTGCTTCCATCCGTCCGCGTAGAGATGCGTGGTGGAGCGCGAGAAGACAGTTTCGAGGTCTTCACGCGTGGTCTGCGACCTGCCGAAATCAAGAAGCTCACGATACCGCCTGACAACAGAAGCGACGTACAGGTCGGACTTCATGCGTCCCTCTATCTTGAGCGAAGCGACGCCGGCTTCGCGCAAGGCATCGAGGCGGTCATCAAGGCGCAAGTCCTTCATCGAGAACGGCAGAGACCTTTCACCCGACGCGGAAACGTACGGCATCCTGCAGCAATATGCGCAACGTCCGCGGTTCCCGCTACGCCCCTTCTCCATGGCCGAAAACAGGCAAAGGCCCGAGATGGAATAGCAAAGCGCCCCGTGGACGAACACCTCAAGTTCGCATCCGCACCTCTGGGCTATCGAGCGGATGTCCGAGATGGGCAACTCTCTCGAAAGCACGACCCGGCTGAATCCGAGATCCCGCATCGCAAGCACCCCCTCAAGGTTGTGCGCGACAAGCTGCGTGGATGCATGGAGCTGCAGTTTCGGGAAATGCGTCCGCACCAGACGCGCCACGCCGAGATCCTGCACGATCAGCGCATCGGGCGCAATGTCCTCAAGCTCAGCCAGAAGCTCCACGGCAGGCGGGAGTTCGCGGTCCGTCAACAGCGTGTTGAACGTGACGTAGACCCGCCTGCCCCTTGCGTCGGCAATCGACAGCAGATCCGACAGCTGCGCAAGCGAGAAATTAACGGCCTGGGCGCGCGCGGAAAACGAGTCGAGTCCGAGATATACGGCGTCAGCCCCGGCCTCGAACGCCGCCAAAGCCGTATCGAACGAGCCAGCCGGCGCCAACAGTTCAATGGAGTCCATGTCAGACTTTCAGGGGAGCCTTTTGATTTACTTCGAGCCGAGAGAAATCACGCAAAAGCTCGCGATCAGTATCAGCGTCCCGACCGACAGGAACACCTTTGTGCGAGTTCCAACGCCCTTCCACTCCCCAAGCAGCACGCCTATCAGCGTGGAGAAGAAGATCGTGGACGCCATCATCACGGCGAACGAGATGTACTTGAGGTCGCCCATGAGCGGCTCGCCCGCCTTCGTGCAGACGAACTGCATGACCCACAACACGCCAATGGCCGCACACAGCAGCACGTTGCGGACAGACGGCCGCGCATAGTCGCCGAACGTCTTATGCGCGAGATTCTGCTGGAGGCACCAGATGGCCGACACGGCAAAGCCGCCCCAGAGCACCACCATTATGACCGGCATTCCCTGCCAGGGGAACATGGCGCCTTCCTTTATGACTCCGGCCTTGACCGCTGCGGCGCAGGCTGCCGACTCGATGACCCCGCCAGACTGCAGACCCAGATTCATGCACGCGGAGCATACGCCGGATATCACCGCGACAATCATGCCCTTCCTGAAATCAAACTCGGCGACGGCCTTCTTCTTCTCCTCCTCCGGCAGCTCGTTTTCCTTGCACTTGCCCGCAAACCCAACGAACCCGATTCCGGCGAGCGAACCGATCACGCCAAGGATCACGATCACCTTGCCGGCAACGAGTGCGCCGGAGGCGTCGAACAGGAGCGACGCCGTCTGCCCGTTCATTATTGGCGGAAGGATCGTCCCGGTTGCGGCACACAGCCCGCACCCGATCGCAAGGCCCAGGCCGATTCCGAGATACCGCACCATCAGCCCCCACGTAAGCCCGCCAATGCCCCAAAGCGCACCGAAGGCCGCACACTTTGCGATGACGGACGCGGGGGCGGACGACACCACGCCCCAGAAGTCTGGAACTGTAAGGTAGCAGATCAAAGCGGGGCAGCAGATGTGCCCCACGAAAACGTAGACGAGCCACCAAGTCTCGTACGCCCACCCCTTGACGCCACGCGCCGGAAGCAGAAAGGTGGCGCCGGCGAGTCCTCCGGCGCAGAATATCAGCATGCCAAGAATGGAATCCACAGACGCCTCCCTTCAGAGAAACACAAACCGCAAATCGCGTCAGCGGGCGAGCCAGCCGCCGTCGCAGGCATACATGAAGCCAGTCACGTAATCCGAAGCCGGAGATGCGAGGAATACGCAAAGGCCCTTCAGGTCCTCAGGCGTACCCCAGCGTCCCGCCGGAATGCGGTCGAGGATCGCCTTGTTGCGCTTCTTGTCCTCACGGATTGGACGCGTGTTCTCCGTGGCGATGTAGCCCGGGGCAATCGCGTTCACGCAAATGCCGTACTTGGACAGCTCGTTGGCCATGAGCATCGTGAGCGACTTTATCCCGCCCTTTGCCGCCGCGTAGCCTGGTATCAGGATGCCGCCCTGGAACGACAGCATCGAGCCGATGTTTATGATCTTGCCACCCTTGCCCTGTTTGACCATCTGCGCCGCTGCGGCCTGCGAGAGGAAGAACGGGGTGGAAAGGTTGATCGATATCACGTCGTTCCAGTTCTTGGCGCTGTGCTCCAGGAACGGCTCGCGGCGGATTATTCCGGCGTTGTTCACGAGGATATCAACCGAGCCAAGGCTGCGCACGACCTTCGCGATGATCTTCGGGGCTTCCTTCTCGCCCTTTGAAAGGTCCGCCTTGATGCCGATGGCCTTGCGGCCGAGCTTCTCGATCGCGGCGATCGTATCGTCCATGGGGATCACATCGACAACCGCGACATCCGCTCCCGCCTCCGCGAGACCGACCGCATACGCCTGACCTATTCCACGCCCTGCGCCGGTAACCACCGCCACCTTGCCGTCCAACTTGAACTTCTCGAGAATCATTTCAGTTTCCTTTCTTGTTTGGCTATGTAGTATATCAGAAATCGCCCTTGAATCAAGAGGCGGCCTTTACCATCTGTGACGGCGCTTGCACCGCATCCGTGTTATCTGTGGTGATCCACCGTCGTGGCATCAAAGAGGAAGACGGACTGCCCAAATGCCGCAGGAACCGCTGTTTTCTGTTTTTTTGCTTGTTCAAAATGAGGCAAACGAGTATAATCAACGCTCGTTTTATTCCTAATCGGGGTATCGAAATGGCGGAAGAACTTCAGAGTCTCATTGAGAAGATAAATCGCGACGGCATCGAAAAGGCCGAAGCGAAGGCACAGGAGATCATTGCGGCGGCAAAGGCGCAGGCGGCCGCCATTGTCAAGGAAGCCAAAATCGAGGCCGAGGGGCACGCCGCATCAGCGAAAACGGAGGCGGAACAATCCGCCGAGCGAGCGAAGGAGACGATCCGCCAGGCGGCGCGAGATGCGGTTATTTCCGTTGAGCGGGCCGTGACGCGCATTCTCGAGAAGCTGCTCGCGGAAAATGTCGCGGCCGCGCTTGCGGAGCCCGCAGAGGCCGTCGCCATCGCAAGTGCGGCAGTCAAGGACATTTCCGGAGATGGCGAAGTGGTCGCCGGGCCAAAGATCGCAGAGTCGCTAAGGGCCCAGCTGGCGGCCAAGGGGAACTTCAGGGTCGTGCTTGACGAGACCACCGGCTCTGGCTTCACCGTAAGGCTCGATGGCGGGCGCGTGGAGCACGACTTCACCGGCGCGACGATCGCCGCCGAGCTTGCGAAGCGCCTTCGTCCTGATTTGGCGAAGCTGATGTCTGAATCGTAAGCCACTGGATCCGCCAAGATGCCTATCGACTACATAGTCGCCTCGCTCAAGCCGCTCTCATTCGACGGTCCAGCCCCTTACGCATGGGACGAGTTCCTTGCGCTGATGCCGGAGGGCTTCGCCGTTCCCGACGCAGTCGCCGGGACCGGGTCGCCGAAATGGCGCGACCTCGAGACGCAGCTCAGGAACGCAATGGCCTCGATGCGTGGCGGGGACAGGTATCGCCGCCACGCCCAGGGGTGCGACATCTATTGGCAGAACCGAATGGCAGCGGCATTCCAGGAAAGCAACCCGCTCAAGCGGTCAAAGACAATAGACCGCATATGGTGGGATGCAGCCGGCGAACTCACGCCCGTGGCGTCGCCGCTTTCCAAAGGTGCGCTTGAGACGTACGCATTGAGGCTGAAGATCGTCATCAGGAGAAACCGCGTGTCGACAGACGGCGGGAACGCGGTGTTCTCGCGGCTTACCGCCGAGGCGGAAAGCATACGGCTCGCATGAGCCGAGCAGAAGGCAACATTCAAAGAGAGAACGGATTACCATGGCAGCAACAGGAAAGATAGTCGCAGTAAACGGGAACATGATCACGGTCGCATTTTCCGGAGCCGTGGCGCAGAACGAAGTCGGGTACGCCGTGCTGGGCGACAAGAAGCTCATGGCCGAAATCGTGCGGGTGCGCGGCTCCAGGTGCGACATGCAGGTCTTCGACTCTACAACCGACCTTGCCGTTGACGGGGACGTGGAATTCACCGGCGAACTGCTCGCCGCAGAGCTTGGCCCCGGCATGCTTGCGCAGGTGTATGACGGGCTGCAGAATCCCCTTCCCCAACTCGCGGACGAAGCCGGCAAGATATCGCACGAAGCAGGCTTCTTCCTTCAGCGCGGAATGTACATGCCCGGGCTGTCCAGAACCCGCAAGTGGGACTGGCACCCCACCGCCAAGACAGGCCAGCGCGTCACGGCAGGCGAAGAGCTCGGCTGGGTCACCGAAGGCATATTCAACAACAAGACGAACGAGCAGGGCGTATTCATGCCGGGGCACAAGATCATGGTTCCGTTTGCCCTACGTGGCGTCCATGTGGTGAAATCACTCGCCCCGGAGGGGGACTACACCGTGACAGACCAGATCGCGACGCTTGCGCCCGAGGCGAACGACACGCAGTCCGTACCGGTCCAGATGATGCAACGTTGGCCAGTAAAGGTGCCCGTCAAGTGCTTTGCCGAACGCATGGCCCCGCATGAGACCCTTGAGACGACAGTGCGGACGATCGACACGTTCTTCCCTGTGGCAATCGGGGGGACATACTGCATCCCCGGCCCTTTCGGCGCAGGGAAGACCGTCCTGCAGCAGACTACGGCGCGCTACGCGAAGGTCGACATCGTAATCTCTGCGGCTTGCGGCGAACGCGCAGGCGAGGTGGTGGAGACGTTGAAGGAGTTCCCGCAGATCACCGATCCCAAGACGGGAAAATCCCTGATGATGCGCACCATCATCATATGCAACACGTCGTCAATGCCCGTCGCATCCAGAGAGGCCTCCGTATACACCGCAGTGACTCTTGCCGAATATTTCCGGCAGATGGGGCTTAACGTACTCGTCCTTGCGGATTCCACATCTCGCTGGGCACAGGCGATGCGCGAGCTTTCGGGACGGCTCGAGGAGATTCCCGGAGAGGAGGCGTTCCCCGCATATCTCGAATCCCGCATCGCCGCATTCTACGAACGCGCCGGTCGCGTGAGGCTGAAAGACGGCTCGACCGGATCCATCACGATTGGCGGCACCGTCTCTCCTGCGGGCGGCAACTTCGACGAGCCCGTCACGCAGGCGACGCTGAAGGTCGTTGGCGGCTTCCACGGGCTTTCACGCGCCCGTTCGGATGCCCGCAGATATCCGGCCATCGATCCGCTGGAGTCATGGAGCCACTACAACTCTGTTATTGAGCAGGCAAGGGTGGAGAAGGCCCGCGCCATCCTCCGCAAGGGGAATGAAGTCGGGCAGATGATGAAGGTCGTCGGAGAGGAAGGCACATCCCTCGACGATTTCACGACATACCTCAAGGCAGAATTCCTCGATGCCGTGTATCTGCAGCAGAACGCATTTTCAGATTCCGATGCCAGTACGCCGGTCCAGAGGCAGAAGACGATGTTCGACATTGTAGAGAAGGCCCTGCTCTCAAGCTTCAAGTTCGCCGACAAGGAAGCCACCCGTGCCTTCTTCATGGATCTGCAGCAGACGTTCATCGACTGGAACGACAAGAAGATGGATTCGCAGGAGTTCAACGAGCTTCGCGACACCCTGATCGGCAAGATCGAATCCGCATCCGCCGCAAAAGGCTGAGCTTAAGCCTTGCGGTGCCTTTCCGAAGCGCCGGGGATGCCTATGGCTTCCCGGTATTTCGCCACGGTGCGGCGCGCTACCGGATAGCCGTGTTCCTTCAGCTTGGCGGAGAGGACTTCATCCGAGAATGGATGTGCCTTGTCCTCCTCGTCGATCAGACGCCGAAGGTCATCGTAAACCGCCTCTTTTGTAACAACATCTCCGCCAGAAGTCTCTATCCCCTGCTTGAAGAAATGGCGCAGCTCAATCGTCCCCCTTGGCGTCGAGGCGTACTTGTCGTTCACCGTCCGGGAAACGGTCGTGGGGTGTACCCCCACTTTCTCGGCGACCTCAAGCATGGTGAGCGGCCTAAGGCCCTTTAGTCCGTCGGTGAAAAAGCCCGGCTGCCTGTCGAATATCTCCTGCGATATCTTGCGGATCGTCTCCTCGCGATGCTCTATGGAATCTATCAGCTGCTGCGCGGCCACAAGTCGTTCCCGCAGGTACTCTTTCGCTTCCTTGGGCGTGGACGGGTCTTCAAGCATCTTGAGGTACGTCTTCGAAATGTGTATGTCCGGCAGGGAGCGTCCGTCAACTTCCGCAACCCACCTGCCGCCCTCGCGCACCGCATGGACTTCGGGCTTCACTATCCGGTTTGCAATGCCCGCCCCCTCGTAAGCCCGGCCAGGCTTCGCCTCAAGGGTGCGAAGGACGGCAAGCGCCTTGGCGTACTCCTCATGCGTTATGCCAAGCGATTGCAGTATCTTCCCCTCGTTGCCTGAAGCGATGTCCTCAAGGTGGTTCTCTATCAGGAGCCGCACCTCATCCTCCCAAGGGGAATCCTCCAGGCTATCCATCTGGGCAAGCAGGCATTCCTTCAGGCTTCTCGATCCGCATCCGGCGGGATCGAGCTTGCGTATGCATGAAAGGACTTTCAGCACATGGGCCTCATCAGTCCCCGAAACCATCACAATATCCGGCAGTGAACCGGTAAAATAGCCGTTGTCGTCCAACTGCCCAATCAGCATTTCCGCAAGAGGACGGTCTTCCATCGGGACGTCCGACAGTTCAAGCTGCCGCTCAAGATGCCCCTGGAGGGTCTCCTTGCACACCTGATTGTCGAAAAAGCGCTGCCGACGTTCGGCGGCATCCTCGTCGGAGTTGACTGAAGGAGCCGCCTCGTCGTATGGCATCGCATCAGAGATCGCCTCGTCCTTGGCCGAAGCAGTGGACTCGGCAACATCCATAGGCACCTCAAGGGTATGCTCCACCTCGTCAATCATCGGGTTCTGCCCGATCTGCGTGACAATCTCCTGACGGAGTTCCTGCAGATTCATGGCAAGAACCTTTATCGACTGGCGCATCGCCGGCGCCAGCTGTTGCGCAAGCCTCTGTCCTTGCCGAAGCGAGAGCATGAAGCCCACTCTCCCCCGTTAGGCGGTCTGCGCCAGGAAGCGCAAATCGTTCTCATACAGCCAGCGGATGTCCGGAATGCCGTACTTGATCATGGCAATGCGCTCGACTCCAAACCCGAAAGCGTACCCGGACACCGATTCCGGTTCCCAGCCCACGTGCTTGAACACACGGGGATCGACCATGCCAGCGCCGGCTATCTCTATCCATCCGGACTGCTTGCAGACCTTGCAGCCGACGCCCTTGCACACATGGCAGCGGAAGTCCACCTCGACACTCGGCTCCGTGAACGGGAAGAAGTGCGGACGGAAACGCACGCCACCATCTCCCATCATCTCTTTCGCGAAGTACGAGAGTACGCTCTTGAGGTCTGCGAGCGACACCGGCTTGACATCCACATACAGCCCCTCGATCTGGTGGAAATTGGCCGAATGCGTGGCGTCCGTGGTATCCCTCCGGTATGTGCGGCCCGGACATATCACGCGAACCGGCGGCTTGCTGGACATCATCGTGCGGATCTGCACCGGAGACGTCTGCGTACGCAGAAGCGCGTCTGCCGCGAGCCAGAACGTATCCGACCGATCCTGGGATGGATGGTGCGCAGGGGTGTTGAGGGCCGTAAAGTTGTTGAAGGGGTTCTCGATGTCGGGCCCGTCGGCCACCGTAAAGCCAAGACGCGAGAAAATGCGAGCCGATTCGGATATCACCTTGGATATCGGATGTGCAACCCCAAGCTCGGGCCAGAGTCCGGGACGTGTCACGTCCACATCGCCGGATTGGCTCGCCACTGGCTTGGCCGCGCCTGCGCCCTTGGCGGCAAGGGCCTGCTCCACATCCCTTTTCCACTCCTGTACGGCCTTGCCGAATGCCGGACGCTCCTCCTTCGGCACATCCTTCATGCCCTTTATCAAGGCCGGTATCAGACCATTGCGCCCAACATACCTTACACGAAGCGCCTCTGTAGCCTCAACGCCCTCTGCCGCCGCAACCTCGGCCAGCGATGCCTTCCTGTTCTCTTCAAGTTCTGCTAATGTCATGGACTTCTCTCTTTTAGAGGCACAATTATACCACATTTCCGCTTTGCCGGTTCTGCTGCGTAGCGGCGAAGCCTATTTGTGGCCCTTGCCGCTCTTCTCCTCTATCCATACGTTCGACGCGTGTACGATCACGTTCCCGCCGCCCTTGAGCTTGAACCTGAACATGCCCGCCGGATCCGGAGCGGGGATTCCCGGCATCTCGTGGATGACGATCTTCCCATCCGGCATCTTTATGTATATCAGATAGCTCCCGGCATTCGCAAGCGTTGCCGCGCCAAACACCAATGCAATTGCAATCAGCTTCCTCATTCACACCTCCCCATAAAACGATGCGTGCGCGATTGTCCTCGTGGGAAAGGCGACGCACCTCCCCGATTCTGCGCACAGCATGGCTTGGGGTGGGATTATAGCATACCCTAATCGCCGCCAAGCGCAGTTTCGCGAAAATCATGGCGGGCATATGGCATCCATTTGGCCGTGCCATGCAACGACATGATGGCTTCCGCTGCCAGGAGCCGCGATGACCGTTAGCCCATCGGACAATTCCCTACCTGACATGAACGACCATGCCGGCCTTGCATACCTGAGCGACGAGAGCCCCGTCAACGGCCCTGAGCACGCACCGGCGGTTCACGGGAAGCCCATCTACGGGCCATGAGACGGGATCCCCGGCCCTGATGGACGCAGATACGATTAGCACATGCTCTCCGACCGCAAGCTTCTTGACCGCGCCGCAGAACCGCACGGTCACCGCATCGTCCAGTCTGACCGCACCGAGCGTCAGCGTGGGCGCGGAGCCGTCGTCTGGGACCGTCACGGTCAGTTCGCCGCCATCCAACGAAACGGCTCCATCGACAACTCCTGCGCCAGATATCGTCCCGACCGTCAGCGGCGCATTCCCGCACAGTGTCACCGTCGCCCCCTCCGCGACGTCGAGGGACGCCACGCGGGCCCGCCTGTAGCCGCATGGAAGCGGATCGCCGAACCACTTGTTGCGCAGATACGCCTCGATGAACTTCACGCTCTCCTCCGAGAGGGCGCGCTCGTAGACTATCGCTTCGCCGATGTCCTGTCCGCCGGTGTACTTTGCGTAGTGGTTCAGCGAAAGCGCGCTTGAGACGTACGCGTCCGGAGTCACCAGCGAAATCACCTCGTACTTTCCGCCGAAACCATCCGAGCCGGTGCGGAACGCCACCCCGTCACGGCGGAAGCGAGAGCCGCCGAAGTCGCGGCTGGATCCCGTCTCAAGGCGGACGTAGCGCGGCACTGATGAGACGGTCGAGATCAGCGGCGACGACGGATTCGCACCGTACTCCCCGCCCTCCCCGCGAAACAGGCCGGCCGAGTACCAATCCCCTTCGCTGCCGCCGATCAGGTTGCCGCCGCCGCGGGCGCT